>ERZ869929.675-NODE-675-length-16953-cov-15.769263_pt1 | contig 16953 bp, 12 predicted proteins | sample MGYA00579312_ERZ869929 | MGnify/ENA primary metagenome ERZ869929 (study PRJEB32216, sample SAMN09231818) | wastewater metagenome | place: USA: Maryland | collected 2016-08-09 | study: EMG produced TPA metagenomics assembly of the PRJNA472060 data set (Reclaimed... | reverse complement strand
GACTATTTTTACCTGCTGGTTTAAATAGAGATCAAGGTGATGTGGATGCAATGAGAGAAAAAGCTTTACAGCAGCAACAAAGACAACAATTATTAACTGAATCCTTGCCAAGTATGGCAGGAGCAGTGAAAGATTTAAGACAAGCACAACAATAAAAAGGAGAACAAGTGAAGGCATTAATGTTTTTAATTACGGTATTATTCGGGATGACCGCTCTAGCGGGATTCAGAGCAGAAACAAGTTCAGCAAATCTTGGATTACTGAATGTAATCTCATGTGGTTCAGGTTTAACTTGTACCAAAGCTGGTGCAAAATTAAATTTAAGTAACAATGGTTACGGATATTTAAGAAACCAAGTTGCGACTACTACAGCTGCACTTACCAGTTCACAATGCGGATCTACTGTTATCAGTAACTCAGCAGATGTTATGACACTTCCAGAAGCTTCAACAGTTTTAGGATGTAGATATACTTTTGTTTGCGGAACAGCAGATGATTTTGATGTTAATCCAGCAGACGGTACTGATCTAATTTCAACTTACAATTATGTTGCTGGTGGTACAGGAGCGGCAGTTACACCTTCAGCAGGTGACGCTATTAGATGTACTGATATTGGAACATCTTACACTCTAGAAGCTATTGCAGCTGATAGATGGGTAATGATTGGTACTGCTACAGGTGCAGTAACTGACGTAAACTAATTACGTTATAATATATAATATGTCTGAAATAACCACTCAAGACTTAGAAACAAGAGAAGCGTTAGAGCATCAACAGATGCTCAACGATATTGCATCTACTCTCAATACTGGACCAGGATTAAGAGTGTTTATCTATTTATTCAAACATTTCGAGTATGGGGAACTTCCCCCATTAGGTTTACAGGGTGACTTACTTATGGATAAGTTAGGATCACTCAGACCAGGACGAGCTTTATTCAGAATAGTTTCAGAAGCTGATCCAATGATGGCAGCTAAAATTTTAGCAAATATCGAAAAAGAAAAAATCACACAGGAGAGAGAATATGTTACTAAAAAAGTCTAGTATAGTTTACGAAGAAGTTAAAACAGGTGACACTGGTGGTGGAGGCTCTAATGCACAAGTCACACCCCAAAGCACGACAGTTACGCCGGACCCTACGACGACTCAAACGCAAGGGGATACCTACGATGCTTACGGGTATAAAACTGAACCAGCAAAGACACCAGAAACAAAACCGAACGAAGTCCCAGGTGAAGGTAAACCAGTTACAGCAGAGGTTCAGAAACAGGAATCAGACGTAAAGACTGGATACGAAGCTCCTATTGAAGTACCAGAAGAAGAGACACCTGTTGAACCTGTAAAAGAAGCACCAGTAGCGGATGACAAGAATAAAATTGTTACTGACTTTGGTACATTACCTGAAGCAGATAAAAAATCTTTCAGTGAATATTTTGAAAAGCATAATTTACCAAAAGAAGCACGAGATAATTTAGTTGAAATAAGAAAGAATGAATTAGCTGAACAAGAACTTGCTGATCAAAAAGCTAAGGCTGATTACGACAAACAAGTTCAACTGGAAACAGCTAAACTAAAGTCCAAGTGGTATAATGAGCTGAAGAATGATAAAGACTATGGTGGAGCTAAATTCGATGCCCATAATAAAATGGTTAGTAAGTTTGTATCAGATTTTCTACCTAGCTTAAAAAACTTGTTGACAGAGAAGGATGGTATGATGCCTCCTAGTGTTATGAAGGATTACTTATCCCTTGCCAAGAAACTTAATGAGACAGAGAAGTTAGTGCAAGGGGACCCAGGAGCCTCCGAGACAAAGACTGCTGGTAAATATGATTTTTTAGATGGTTATTATAAAAGTTAATTAATTTTTAAACGGAGGCTTAAATGGCAGCATTAGATTCAGGTTTAGTTACGTTATTAGATGTAGCGAAAAGTAAAGATAAACAAATTGGAAAAGTTGCTGAGGTTCTTCTTCAGTCTAATCCAATTCTTCAGCACATCCCTTACATGGAGATGAATGAAGGAACAATTCATAAAGAGTCTTTACGTTCTAACTTACCAACAGTGTATTACAGAAAAGCAAATCAACCTATCCCTGCTTCAAAAACTCAAATTGAAGAGAGAACATTCACAGCAGCTCACTTTGAGTCAAAATCTCAAATGGATAAAATGGTAGCTTCTCGTGGTGGTCAAGATAGAGTTGCTTTCAATAGATGGAATCAATCTCAAGGTCACATTCAAGCAATGGCAATCGAACATGCAGACTTAATGATCTATGGATCTCCTACTGATCATGCTTCTAAAGTTGCTGGTTTCATGGATGTTTACTCAACATTATCAACTTCAGAACCTACTTCTAAACAGGTAATTTCTGCTGGTGGAGCTGGATCTGATAACACATCAATCCTTTTTGTTGATTGGTCAGAAAATACAATCTTCGGAATTTATCCAAAAGGTACAACTGCTGGATTGAAGAGAGAAGACCATGGTATTGTTCAAATCCTTGGAACTGACGTTAACGGACGTACTGGTACTTACCAAGGTTATGAAGAGCAATTTGAAATGGACCACGGTTTAGTAATTAAAGATTATAGAGCTGGTGCGAGAATTTGTAATATTGACATTTCAGATTTAAAAGCTGGTGGAGTTTCTGCTGCTGACTTGTTAAAATTAATGACAAGAGCACATTACAGAATTCCTGCTGCTGTAAAAACTGGAAAAGGTTACGTTTACATGAACTCAACAATTGCTTCATTCTTGCATGAGCAAGCTCTTGAAAAAGTTGGTGCTGGTGGTGGATTAACTTTCGAGAACTACCAAGGTCAAATGGTTATGATGTTTTTAGGTCGTCAAGTTGTTGTAACTGACGCTCTATTGAACACTGAAGCAGTAGTATCTTAGTTTTAAAATAGGGGAGTAAAATCCCCTCTTAATTTTATATTCAAATTTTAACAAGGGGTTAATATGATTCTTGATAAATTAAATGAAGTGTGTAGCGCCCAAGCGTTCACTGCAACAGCAGTGAGTGAAGATTCAATCGACACTTTATCAGCAGACGCTGACATGACCATTGGTCGTAGAATTGCAGGGTACGTTGTACCTACAGTTGCGGCTGGTGCGGGTTCAACTCACGTTTTAGCGGTTATCCAAGCGGATGATGCTGCTTTAACAACTAACGTAGAGGTTCTAGGTTCTATCTCTGTATTGGCAGCAGCTTTGACTGTTGGTTCAAGACATGAGATTCCAGTTCCTCAAGGTGTAAAAACCAGACGTTATCTTGGTATTAGAAACACAATCTCAAGCGGAACAACTACAATAACAATGGATGCTTGGATTCTTCCACAAGATGAAATCCCTAAGTATAAATCGTTTCCTAAAGTTGTTCACGCTGATAACAACTAATAGGAGGATTTTGTGGCTGCTAATATACCAAAACCAGGAGCTGTTCAAGCGGCTCCTAAAGTCGAGGCTGACGAGATTCAAGAAGTAGTTAAACCTGCTTCTAAGAAAATTGCAGTTGAGGCAATCGAAAAGGGTTGGTACGATAATTCTCGTAAAAACCCAGGTGACAAGTTTTTCATCGAAAATGAGAAATCATTCTCTAAAAATTGGATGAAGAAAATCTAAAATATTGGAGGAGTGATGTACACTAAGGTTCAAATATATAATTTGACATTGGGGGCATTACTCCTTAACTCTCAAATTTCAGACCCCGATTCAGATAAATCAAAAGAATGTAAAGCTTTAAATTTACATTACCCTGTAGCACTTGCTCAAACACTTCAAGACCTTGATTTAGATTCTACTTCAGAACGATCAGCTTTAGAACTGATTGAAGAAGAACCTAATGATGAATGGTTGTATGCTTATAAATATCCTACGAAATGTGTATTCTTAAGACGAATAGTTTCAGGATATAGAAAAGATAATAGAGGTACTAGTATACCTAAGCTTACGGGTACTTTAAATGGTGTGAAGGTGATTTACACAAATCAAGCCAATGCTATCGCAGAATATATCCATTCAGATTTAAACTTAAATTCCTTGAATCCAAGTGCAGGTTTGGCAGTGGCATATAAATTGGCATTTTTGTGCTCTGGTTTAATAGTTGGTAAAGGTGCTTTGAATGTTAAAAAATCTGTCATGGCTGACTATAGTTTATTTAAATCTGAAGCTCAGAAACATGATCGAATGGAGAATGAAACTTTTGACGATCTAGCAGTTGATTCGGAGTTTGTAGAAGCAAGGACATCATAATGGCTTATGCAATACAGGCTGCCTTTGGTGCAGGTGAATTAACTCCTGAGTTACACGAAAGAACCACTCTTGAAAAATACAAGACAGGTCTTAAAACTCTTAGAAATGCTGTAGTTAGTAAAACAGGTAAATTGATATCTCGACCTGGATCAATCTTTTATAGATCAACTAAACGTAGTTATACGCTTACAGATAAAACTTTCACAGCTGATCATACTACAGAAATTTTAGATACGACCACAGCTCACAATTACGTTACTGGACTAGCTGTTCAATTGACAACTACAGAAACTCTGCCTGCTGGTTTAGCTTTAGCTACGACTTACTATGTGATCGAAGGATCAACAACTAGCACTTTAAAATTAGCAACATCATTGGATAATGCAATGATGAGTGCAGTTAAAACTTTTACTGATAATGGATCAGGTGTTCACACCATAGTTCCTACAGATAAAACCCCTAAAAAATGTATTTTATATGAACCACCTTATAGTGGTTACGTTATTGAATTTGGTGAGTATTACGTTCGTATTCATAATATTTTAAATGCAACTTATGAAGACGGTGCTCACCCATTTACCGATGCTTCTTTACCTTATATTCAATTCGCTTACAGTAACCAATTTGTTTATATTTCAGCAAACACTGGGACTTTTAGACCAATGAAAATGGTATTGGGTTCACTTGTATCAGGTGACCCTTTCCTATCTACGAGATTTTTATATCTTGATGGCCTTGTTCACTTCGCACCAGATGGACCTTTTGGTCAATCTCAAGGTATAGCAGCTACTGGTGCTCCTGCTGGTTACGCAGTAGAATATATAATTACTTGGGTTATCAATGGACAAGAGTGTCCTAAAATGTACGTGGCCCTTGCTGGGAATTTACCTGTAGCAGCTGGACAATATAATGTCATAACAGTTGTTCTGACTCTCTTTGATCATCAAGTAAATTTCGCAAAAGAAGTGAGAGTTTATCGTCGTCCAAAAGACGGACAAGCTTATGGATACATAGGTTCAACTGATACTTATTCAGATGCAGCAGCGGCTCCATATACTGATAGAACTTTCACTTTCAGAGATGCTGGGCAAACGGCTGACTTTACAAATCTACCTCCTACTATGCAGGTAAATTTTGATTTAGATACAAGAGCTTCAGCTTTAGTAAGATATATCAGAGGTACTGCAATAACAGTTTATCAACAGCGATTAGGATTGAGTGGGACTTCTGATCAAAATAAAGAAGCTACTTTTTTATCTCGACCTCTTTATCGTGAGAATTTTTATAGAGATTACCCACTTGAAGCTGACTCTGCACTTGCTGTAAAAGCAGGTACTTCAGGAACAGCTAAAGTTTTAAGATATGATGATATTGGTGGACTAGTTGCCTTTACAAATCAGGGAATCTATTCCACTCCTAATGGACCTTTAACCCCTGACACAGCTTACATGATTCATCGTGCTAACTATGTAATCGATGAAATTTTACCACCCTTGAAAGTACCTGGATCAGTTCTCTTTGTAGAAAAAGAAACCAACTCAGTGATAGCTATTGGTTATTCAGATGACCAAGCTTCTTTCGTAGGTGCAGAGATTTCAATTTACAGTTCACATCTTTTGGATGGGAAACGAATTGTTTCATGGGCTTTCCAAGATGGAAAACTATCTCTTGTATGGTGCGTTATGGATGATGGCTCCCTTATAGTTCTGACTTGGCAAAATGAGCAATTGGTTCGTGCATGGTCAAGAGCAGATGCAGATGGATTATTCGAAAGTGTCACAAGTTTTAAAGGTACAGACGGAACCAAGAGAGTATACTTCTCAATCAATCGAGATGGCTCTAGGTCGATGGAATATCTTTCAGACAGACATGTAAGTGATATTAAAGATTTTATCTGTATGGACGGAACTGTTACGTTTAAAACTATTTTATCCTCTACCTTCACAGCTTCCCCTGTTGTTCACGATGACTGGGAAGGTGAAATAAGATTAACAGCTTCTGCATCAACTTTCAGCAATGCTACAGACCTAGGTGCAGTTGGAACAATCTTTAGAATTTTTGCACCCGATGGTGCTGGTTGTGATTTAGAAGTAACTCAATACGTTTCAGTTACTGAAGTTATCGTTCAACCTGCCTACGACTATCCTAGAGATATGACTGAGTTTACGTCACTTTACAAGACAACAAATGTAGTAACAGGTCTTGATCATTTAGAAGGTAAAGACGTTTCAGTAATGGTTGATGGATTTATTGAAGGTTCACCAAATAATTTACAAGACGATCATGATGTTTATACTGTAGCAAGTGGACAAATAACTCTTCAAAATAGTTTAAGAGGAGCTGTAATTCACGTAGGACTTCCTTTTGTTGTTGATGTTGAGACTCTTGATATTGAAACTGTCGAACAGAAACCTACCCTTTTAGAATCCATCCTTTGTAACAAAGTTCAAATCGGTCTTCACAAATCTAGAGGATTTTGGGTTGGACAAAAGTTCGGTGACGATGATACGAATGAAGGAATGACTCAGTTTGAGAAGGAAGAAGAGATCGACGGTGATGTAAATGTTGCACCTCTAGCTCTAGCTCCCTATACTAAACGAGAAGACATTGTTATCGAGGGAAGTTGGGAATCTAAAGGGCGAATAGCTATCAGACAAGTTGATCCTCTACCTTTGGAAATCCTTTCCATAATCCCTGATATTCAAGTCGAATATAAACGATAATGGAGGGGTTATTCAATGGCATGGCAATACGCAGCGATAGCTGGTTTACAGTTATTATCAGGTATCCAGCAAGCTAATAATATCCAAAAGCAAGCAGAATTACAAAAGAAGATGGATGAGTTCAATCTTGAGCAAACTCAATTGGATGCGTTTTTAGCTGAAGCAGATGGTGAGACTCAACTTGCTCGTTACCAATCGGTGATAGATCAAACTCTATCAGCTCAGACAGTTGGGTACACGGCTAACAATGTTGATGCTAATTTTGGTACTGCTAAAGACATTCAAGAAGAGAGTGCTGTAAATGCAAACCTTAATAAAATAGATATTCAAAATCAAGCTCACATGAAAGCTTTAGGTTTCAAAAATCAAGCCATCAATATGAGAACTCAAAGCACATTAAACTCTTTAGCCTCTGAAACTTACGCAACAAATGTTAGAAACTCTGCAATATTAGGAGCTGCTGGAACGGCTGCTAAAGGTATTCAGAGCATGCCGAAAACTACAGGGTATGAAGAAGCTCCTATTAAATTTGAAGAACCTTTAAAAGGTGGAGCAGATAATTCTAACTATGACGCTTACTATGGTTACGCACCAAGATCGAGAGCTTAATTATGGCAGGGATACAAGTACCTAAAGTTGAAAGATTTCAACCTCAACCAATGGACAGTGTTGTTGATACAAGAGTTAACCTTCCGGATGTTAACAAAGGTGCCAATTTGCAAATGCAAGCAGTGAGTAACATCGCTGAAGATCAAATAAATTATTTTCAAAAACAAGAAAAAGCTGCTGTCGATACTGCATCTAAAGCTGCTGCTAATAAATATAATATTTATTTAAATGCAGAACTTAATAATGCTAAAATTCAACAAGGTGATCCTACTCATACTTACGGTCAGTTCACTGAAAAAATGAACAGTAAGTATGAAGAGATTTTAAATGAGAATCCTAATTTATCAGAGAGTGCTAAAGCTTCTGTAAAAGCTGCTCTAGCCGATGTGTATACCAATTACTCAATGAAAAGTAACACAGCTTACTCTGGTCAATATTACGACTACGATAAACAAGTAACTGAAGATGCTGTTAAAATGACAGCTCAAGATTTCATGACAGCTAGTTCTTATATTGACCCAAAAGATGAAAAATCATTCCAAGCTGTCGATGCACTTATTGGTAGAATTGGTAATTTATATAAATCACATGGTGAGAAATTTGGAGCTGTTACTAGAGATGAGAACGGTAATCAAGTTGCGACTAATGGTATAAATTTGCAAATAGCAAAGGCTACAAGTGATGGTTTAATTTCTGCAATTAATAATTTGAATAATGGTAATGGTGGGACACCTCGACCTGACTTAGCTGAAGCACTTTATTCAAAATATTATAAATATATCGACACATCTAAACAGGACGATATCAGTAAAAGAATTCAAGATAAGAAGACTACGATAGAAATCTACGATGCTGCAAACAAAACAACCAATATGTCACCCGATGCAATTGAAGGTTATTTAAACAAGAGATTTAAAGATGACCCTGAAGCAAAGGCGAAAGCTTATGAAGCTGTTAGTACAAGAAGCAGACAACAAGAACAGTTACGAAATAGGTCTTCTGATAAAAGTTTTAAAGCAGCTTCTAGTATTGTTTTTGAGAGACAGAATAATCCTTATACGGCTTTTAACTCAGCTTGGGAAATGGAACAAGACCCTAAGATTGCACCTTTCCTTGATAACCTTACAGCTAAACAGAGAAAAGATTTAGTCAATATGGTTGTGCAACCTAAGGAATCTAATCCTGAAACTCGTATTAAATTTTATGAAGCCCTTCAAAATGACGAACTTAAAAATATGTCACCTGATAAATTTTTTCAAAGTATCTCAGGTTTAAACAAATCTGAAAGAGCTAAAGCTACTAAGATCTATGAGAAGTTCACTTCACCTCAAACTCCTGCTGAAGAAGCTAGAGGTATGAGATCAATGATGAGTGATTTAAAAAGGAATTTAGATTTATCTGGATATATCAAAGTTGATAAGTTTGGTAAAATACCAAGTGAAGATCATAGACATAAATTAAGTGAAGCTTACAATGAGTTGGCAGACGTAATGGATAAGTTACCAGCTACAATGTCCTACACTGATAGAATAAAAGAAGTTAAAAAATTCACTGCTGAAAAAACTAAAGCTCAAATCTTTAAACAAGATTCAGGTGGGTTTTTTGGTCTATCGGCTCCAAAAAGTGGTGACGCAACTTTAGGTAATGTTCAAACAAAAAGTGCAGGTAAGGCTTCAAGAGCAAGCGCTATAAGAATGTACCTTCAAGAGAATGAGACTGATAAGACCCCTACTACTAAAGAACTTGATGAGTTTATCAAAAGAAAAGGATTATAATGGCTGACATTGAAAACCAACTACAATTTGCCACATCACAGCCACAAGAAGCTGCGCAGAATATTAATGATTCTCGGATGTTCAATATATCTCCTGATAATTATAAAGAGAATAAAGAATTTTACGCAACTGAAGCGGATATATTAAAACGTACAACTAATGTTACGAAAAGTGTTGCAGCTTATAGTTCATTCTCACCAGAGCATACAGCTTTAATTAAAAATGATTTAAAACCTTTATCTCAGATAGATACTATTTTCTCAAAAGCTAAAGAGAGAATTGATGATAATGATATATCACAAAAGGTAAATGCACTTAAAACAAAATTTAAAGCTACTCCTGATAATTTCACAGATGATGATGCTCTTAATCTATTTGAATTAGAAAACCAAATGAGAGATCGAAGAGATCATGAAATTGAGCTACCTCGCAAACATGACAACATAGTTAATAAATTCTTAGAAACAAGAAAAGAAGTAAACTTGTTCGACGCTACAGTTAGCGCCTTTGGTGCAGGTGCAGCTCAACAAGTAGCCAATACAGCTCAGATACCTTCGTTACTTTACGATGCGTATTTTTATCCAGCTAACTTACTTAGATCATTAAGAGGTGAACCTGAAATTGCAGCTCCTGAGAGTTTAAAAAATAACCCTATAGCTAAAAACTACACAGAGCTTGCAAAGAACTTTTCTGAACAAGTTCCCTTAATGACTAAAGATATTAGTACATCACTCGCTAATGGTGACTTTGGGGAAGCTGGACAAATCCTAGCTGTTCAAGTTGCTAATAATATTCCTAACCTTGCTACTCTTTTATTGACTAATGTGGCAGCTGGTCCATTGGCAGCTGGTGCTATCGCGGGTACAACACAAGCAGCTGGTAAGAATATCGAGAGTCAAAATAAAGGTCTTACACCAACTCAGAGTTTACCAAATGCATTAGCTACTGGAACTATCGAGATGGCAATGGAACGCATAGGTACTCTAGGTATAATGAAAAACTTAGAGACCAAATTAGTTCAATCTTTTGGTAGAGATTCAAGTAAAAAAATACTTGTTAACATGTTCACTGCACTTGGTAGTTCTACCCTAGGTGAAGCTAAAGAAGAAGCTCTTACAAGTGTTGCTCAAGATTTAACTGACTATATATCAGGTGTTAATAGAGACGCTCTTACAGGTATCGTTCCACGAGCTATAAGCTCTGGTATTGTCGGTGGTGTAATGGGTGGAGGGATGACAGGTCCTGTCGCTGTCGCACAAGCTAAAGTTAAATTTGATACCTTACAAGAGAATCAGAGAAAAGCTGTCGATATACTTACTTTTACAGATGATATGAAAAACGGTCTTGATCTTTTCAAAGACACTGAAGTAGGTAAATCTGTTGAAGCTTCAAATTATATTAAAACAAATCTTGAAGAACTTGGTATCAAAGATGTTTATATTGATAAAGAAGCTGCTCAAAAATTTGCTGATACTTCTGAAAAAGGTGCAAGACTAAGAAATTTAATAGATAGTACTGGTCAAGCTGCTGCGGCTTTAAATGCACCGATTAAACTTAAAGCTCATGAATTCTTTGCAATTACAATGGAGTTCCCTGAGTTAAATGATATTTATAAACTTACCCCAAATGCTCCAAATGCTCAACAAGCTAGAGAGTTCTTAGAGTCAATTAACAAAGCTGATATGAAGAGAATGGATATCTTTGATAAACTTCAAATTCCTAACCCTTCAATGGAAGACGTTAAGATGATCCAGGAAGCTCTTAATACAGAGCAACCTTCAGCTGGGTCAAGTGATGTGTTTGGTGAATCTGAATATTTAGACTTAACTAATATGGAGAAAGCGATCACTCCTTTCATGAGTGAAGGCGAACGTACTAAATTCTTAGCTGATCAAAAAGCAGCTAGGCAACAAATTGTTGACAGGGTTAATGAATCTGCTGAATTTGAAATGAATCAGGTCATGGATATTGCTATGACTGAGTTAATGGAAAATGAAAAGCAAGCTCAACTTGATAGACTTGCAGACAATCCAAATTTTGAAATTGTTGATAGATTTACTAATTTCAAATTGTTACAGAATGATCCTGTACTTCAGTCACTAGAAGGGTTTCAAGTTAAAGAAGGTTACTCACCTCTTGCGATTGATCCTAAAAGTTTACCGAAAGAATTGAAAGATTTTAAAACCAACGAGAGACTTAAAAAAAGTAAAGTTTTCGTTAAGGGTGGACTGGACCTTAATACAGCTGCCTCAATGCTTGGTGTTCAAGATGGTGTTACACTTCTTAATATTTTATCTCAAACTCCTACCAGAGAAGAAGTTGCTACTATGAGAGCAGAGTCTCGTAGAGCTGACATTGAACAGGAAGCTAGAGATCAAATCGGACTTAATACACTTGGTATCCAAAAAGCTTATCAGGCTAGGTTAACCAATGCTTTTGAGACAATGAAAATAATGAAAGATAAATTCTGGGCTTCCACTAAAAAAGGATTCAAAGGAATATTTTTCACACCTACAATCAAAGAAATTAACTACGAAGCAAAGAATACAGTATCTAAGACTTTAGTCGGTGATTTAAATCTTAATCAATTTAAAGTGGGTGAACGTAAATCTGAAAGATTAGCTTGGAACGCTATCACAACAAATCAAATTGAGAGAGCATATATAAATCAGCTTGCAGTTGTTAAAAATATCGCATTACAAGAACAGACTCAACTTGCTACTGGTGAAGTAAATAGAGCGATTAGATTCTTCAGGAAGTTCAACAAACCTAGTATTATCCAGGAGCTTAAAGATGCTGGACCTTTGTACTATGATGCAGCTGTTGAGCTATTAGAAGCTTTTAACCTTACGACAAAGAAAAGTACAAAAGATGTTAAGGGTTCATTTGCGAAATATGTGAAGTCTATGGGTGAAGACGGGGATATGAAGATAATTTATCCTGATCGAATGACCGACCAAAGACTTGAACTCCCTGATTTGACGGTTGAGCAAGTTCGAGCCATTAAAGATGAGTTATCAAGAATCCTTCATCAAGCTAAATTTAAAAATAAGTTATATAAGAAATTTGAGAATATCAAAGGTCTTCAAACTCTAGAAAGAATTGGTAAGTTAGTTGAAGAAGCTGCTCAAAAGGTATTCGATTATGATCCTAAGAAAGCGCAAGTTTTTCAAGAGTCACAAATTGAGTTCAAAGAGAAAGTAGCTAACAGAATTCTAAAGTTAAGTAATCAATTAGAGAGAACACAGCATCTTATTAAAAAATTAGACAATGGTAATGTAAATGGTATTTTCAATGATCTTTTTTGGAGACCGTTAGTTGACGGAAGTAATAAGAAAAAAGACTCAATTGCTAAAACCAATGATCATTTGAAAAAACTAATTGAAACATTTGGTAAAAAGGATTGGGAAAATTTAGCAAGTGAATTTGTAACTATTGAAGAATTTAAAAACCTTCCTACATTTAAAAACGGTAGAGTATCCAAAGCTGATCTTTTTGCAATGGAACTTAATTTTGGTAATGAAGGTAATATCACAGAACTTGAGAAATTTGGAGTAACTAGAGATATTATCCGTAAAGTTTTAGATAGAGAGTTAACCGATAAACACACTGCACTTGCTCAAAATATTTGGAATATCTACGAGTCTTTTAAACCTGAGATGCAAGAGTTAGAAAAAAGAACTGAAGGTGTTGATAATGTCAGATGGGTTGAGGCTAAACCTTTCGCTGCTCGTGGTAAATATTACCCAGGTGGTTATTATCCTATAGCTAGACTTACTGACTTTACTAAAGTTAAAGCTAAAGAAGCTCAGGGCGCTGGTGAGATGAACCGTCTTAATAATTTCAAACAGAATTATTACGGTAAAGGAATGACTGAGACAGGTCATTTGGAAGCTAGAACAGGTAACAATGATTTTATATCTTTAGACTTAAAGACCATTGGTTATTCAATAAACCAAATGCTTCATGATCTTGCTTATAGAGAGACAATTGCAGACGCTGTTAAACTTTTATCAGATGAGAAAATTAGAACTGAAATGGCTTCTGTCATAGGTAAAGATGGTTACGCAAGTATTGTAGATACTTATATTAACGTAGCTGAAGAAATTGAAAGAAATTATACTGATCCATTTTTTAATGGAATTGCTAAATTTACAGGTGGTATCCAAGTAGTTGCTATTGCAGGTAAACTAACCTCAGTTGCCATTCAACCTTTATCCTTAGGTGTAGCTATCAATCAAATGGGAGCTTTATCAGGATCAAATTACGTACTTAAAACTATGAAACTGATAACTGATAATCCTACAGGTATTAAGGATATTTACGCTTTTGCAGAAGAGATAAACCCTTCAATAGCCAAGTATACTGAAGACATTGCAAAAAATGCATCATCAACCTTAAATGATTTAATACCTACAAAGAAGAATAAAATCCTTGATCCAGTAACTAAAACTAGAGATATGATCAAGGATGGATCTTTCAGAATGTTATCTGAAGTCGATAAGTTAAATAAAGTTATCGTTACAGTTGCATCATTTCAACAAGCAATGGAAGGTAATGCTCCTGGGTTAGAACACTTAAAAGGTAATTACGAAGAGTCAGTTAAATACGCGTCTAACATGGTTGAGCTGACTCAAACATCCAATGATACTCGTAACTTGTCACCTGTGCAGATGAATAATTATGCAAAACTGTTCACACTTTTTTATAACGACTTAAATAATCTTTATAATACTACAGTTGGGACAAGTCGTAAAGCGATAGGTGAGTTCAAGCAAAATAAAGGACTCAAGAAACTCTCAGGTGTGGCAAGCTTGGGTAGTTTTATTATGATTCTGACAGCAATGAAAATTTACGAAACAGTGATCAGAGGTGGTAAACTTCCAGGTGATGACGATGAAGAAAAAGATATTGAAGGACTTACCAAAGCTTGGGCTGCTTTCCTACTTAAGTCACCTGCTGAGTCAATATTAAGTACAATCCCAATTGTTAGAGATGTTTCTTATACTATTGGTAGATATAAAGATGGATTGGAAAAGGGTTTTAAAAATCCTGCAAATGTGAATATTCCTTTAACGTCTAGTTTAACAGACGTTACTGTTTCAATAGTAGCTCTTACTAACTATTTGAGCTTCGTAGTCGGAATGTCCAAAGAAGAACCTGAAATGGATAAAGCTCAAAAGAGAGCACTATGGTATACAGCTGGTTACTTTACTCAATTACCTACTGGATCTTTTTATAATTCTTTTATTAAAGAACCTTCAGATGCAGATGCTTTGAAGAAAAGTCCATTTGATCGTTTGAGAGAATTGAGAAAGTCAATTGAAGGTAATCCTGAATTCTCAGATGAGTTTATCCAGAAAGTTCAAGAACTTGAAAGTAAATTCAATCCTCAAAAAATCGAGTTACCAAAAGAGAATTACAATGTCTTAAAAGAAATGATCAGTGGGTCAGACACTTACGCTTATAATGAAAAATCAGGAGCAGCTGGTATCTATCAATTTACTGAATCAGTATGGGACAACTTAATGCAGAACGAACCTAAATTAGGTTTAACTGAAAACGGTAGAGTATCCAAAGATACCACGCAACAACAAAAAGCTTTTGAATTTATAACAAGACAAAGCTCTGAAATATTACAAGCCGTAGGACTAGAAGTTAATACAGAAAATATTTACGCTTCTTATTTACTTGGTGGATTAAAAGCTGTGGAAGTTTTAACAGCAGATGATACAGTTAAGATCAGTACTTTAGTCGATAATAAAATTTTAACCGATAATGAGATCCCTAAAGATATGACTGTGGCTGAGTTTAAAGACTGGTTATTAATTAAGAGTGTTTCAGCCGATGAAAGATTGACAAAGAAAACAAATAAATAAAGGATTTACTCATGAGTATACCAAATTATGAACCTAGATCAGATTATATTGGAACAGGGTTAGTCTCTGCTTACACTTTTAATTTTAAAGTGAACAGTAGTTCTCAACTTAAAGTAGTTAAAACCAATGACTCCAATGTTGTTGTTTGGGAAGTCTCAGGTGACGATCTAAATTACATATCAAGCGTTGATGTGAATGAAGACTACGGTGGACAAGTAAATCTAATTGATCCCTTAGAAGCTGACTATAATTTATACATAATCTTAGATGCCAATGAACCAGTTCAAACTAAAAATTTCAAAGCTAGAAAATATTTTACATTAGATGCCATCGAGGCAGCTTTCGATGCTTTAGCTTTACAACTTCAAGCAGTAGCTTATCTAGCTAAACGTGCTCCGTTATTAGGAAAGCTCGTAAATCAAAATGATGCTGACGCTTTCAATATGGACATCGAACTAGTAGCCGATGCTGTGATTGCGATTAACTCTACAGGTGATGGATTTGAAGCAGTAGCTAGATCAGCATTTGTAGGTGACACAGGACCTACAGGACCAGCTGGACCAACGGGAGCCACAGGTGCTACTGGTCCTCAGGGTGACCCAGGTACTACTGGTGCAACAGGAAGTAATGGTTTAGGTTTATTGAGATCAGGAATAGATAACATAGCTAACGGTGCTGCTTCTCATATAGTAGCATTTTCTTCAGTTACACCAGATGCTACTTATATTCCCAGTTTTAGTTTTTTAAACGAGATAGACTCTAGTCCAATCTTTTTACAAGGTTACGTTAGCGCAAGAACAACTTCAGGTTTTACAATCGTATTTAACACATTAACCGACTCAGGAAACTATAAGGTGATATATGATGCAAAAGAACAAATTTAAATTTTTAATACTAGCGATTTTATTATCTCTTAATGTTTTAGGAGCAGGCACCTACATCAAAGGTCCTGCACTTATTGAAGGGTTTACAACAATTACGTCGGCGGCTGGAACGACTACTTTAACTGTAGCCAGTGAAACTAAGCAAATTGTAACAGGTACTCTAACTCAAACAATTGATTTACCCGATGCTACAACTCTACCACTTGGTAGGAAGTTTTTAATCATTAACAGATCAACTGTAGCAATTGATGTTGAGGATGCCAGTAATAACCCTTTGATTACTATAGATGCCGGTACTCAAGCCGAGATTCATTTAAGAGCTGCTGGCAGTGCTGCTGGAACTTGGGACATATTGGAGAGCTCTGCTGGTGGAGGTGGAGGAACTTGGGGATCTATAACAGGAACTCTAAGTGACCAAACAGATTTACAGACAGCTCTAGATGCTAAAGCCGATGAGAACAACCCTAGTTTTGCTGGGACTATAGGAACGACAATAACAGCTTCTAGACTATTGGTAACCGATGCTTCAAGTAATTTGGCAGCTAGTGCTACGACATCAACAGAAGCAGGATATTTATCAGGTGTTACAGGTGGGATTCAAACTCAACTAGATGCCAAACAATTAAGATCAACTCTGACAACTAAAGGTGACTTATACGTTGCCACAGCTTCAGCTACGACTGCTAGGCAAGGTGTTGGAACAAATGGTCAGTCATTAATAGCAGACTCAGCAGCGACCAATGGTATTCGTTACAAGACACCTTTGGTTGATAACTTTATTAAAAATGGTGATGCAGAGAGTGTAACTCCAATTGTTACCTACGCGGAT
>ERZ869929.674-NODE-674-length-16969-cov-7.561901_pt1 | contig 16969 bp, 23 predicted proteins | sample MGYA00579312_ERZ869929 | MGnify/ENA primary metagenome ERZ869929 (study PRJEB32216, sample SAMN09231818) | wastewater metagenome | place: USA: Maryland | collected 2016-08-09 | study: EMG produced TPA metagenomics assembly of the PRJNA472060 data set (Reclaimed... | reverse complement strand
ATATCAAAGAAACTGTTTTAAACTTTGTAAGAGGTAGTACTTTTGGTAGATATGATGAAAATGGTAAACCTGTTGGTAGCTTTATTATTTTTGATGAAACACAAAATACAACCGTAGTTGAAATGAAATCTTTTATATCTCGTATGGGTGAACAATCTAAAATGGTTATTTTAGGTGATACAGACCAAATAGATTTAAAACTTGGTAAGGGGGAATTGTGTGGTTTACAAGATGTATGGGATAGATTACAAGGAATTGAAGGAATAGGATATGTAGAATTTACAGAAGATGATATTGTACGCGACCCATTTTTAATTGAGATTATGAAACGCTATAAAACATCATAAAATACTAAATATATACTGCATGAGAGATGCATTTAGTGAACTGATTTATGATTTAATTTTTTCGGATAAAACCGAATATTCGATTATGGTACATAACTATATCGATAGATTATCCCAATATAATTCTTTTTTAGAAAGAATAAGGGATATATTGAAAAAATCACAAGTATTCATTATAAGAGAATATCTCGATTTGGACAAGAGTGAAAAAATAATATGGACAATCAAAGTTAAAAAATAATTAACTTTGATTGTTTTTTATATGACTCCCCAAATTCATCACAGAAGTCTTTATCTTCTGTGATGAATTTGGTATTTAATATCAAATGATTAAAGGGGGACTTTTAAAGTTTAATATATAGATTATATATGAAAACAATATTTAAGTCATTTAAGTTTAGAATATATCCAAATAAAGAACAAGAAGTTTTATTAGCTAAACATTTTGGTGCTTGTAGATTTGTTTTCAATCATTATCTAAATAAAAGAAAAGAATCATATCTTCATGATAAAAAATCACTTAATTACTATGATAATGCTAATGATTTAACTTTAAGTAATAGAGAGTGTGAATGTCTTTCGTGTGGTGAAAGACATGATAGAGATTTTAATGCGAGTAAAAATATATTAAAACAAGGTTTTAAAATATTGTCTGGTTCAGGGACTGAGTCGGACACTAAACAAAAACAGGTGGAGGCGTTGTCATTAGACGAGTCTATGAAACCTGAAACACATTAGTCTTTAGATAATGTGTAGTTCATTCCTTTTAAATCAATTAAAAAAACCGGACGATTAGCAAAAATTAAACAAAAATTCAAAGGGAAATTAGGGATTGTTAACATCAGTGACACTAAAAATATTTAGAAAAATTTGGTGGTTTAAAAAATCCTTATTATCTTTGTACTCGTAAATATCTTTGATTTATTAACTTAAAAAAACAAAATGACTTTTATTATTTTAATTACTTTAGGTTTATTAATGTTCGCTTTCTTAATCACAGAGGCTGCCCATTTAGAAACTTATGGATGGTTTATTTCTAAAAAAGACACAGAAAAATTCATGAATTTGAAAGATGACGAATTAGAATTATACAGAAGTGATATGTTATATATGTCTAAATTTAATAATTACGATATTTATATATGTAATAGCGAACGAACCCTTTTGTCTAAATATTACATACAAAATTTTGGTGCTATTCCAAGGTGGTCAAAACTACATAAAAAAGTAGATGAGTATTATCGCATCGCACGAAATAGAAAATAAAAATTTAGGAATTATTAACATCAGTGGTACTAAAAATATTCAGAAAAATTTAGTAAATTGAAAAATCCTTATTGTCTTTGTATAGTCGAAAGAAAAAATCATAGTAGTTTAAATGGATTGTATATGCTATGATTCATAATTTAACAATCCCTTAAATTGAAAAACAAAACTTAAAATTAAGAACAGATGTCAAATAGAAAAACAAAAGCCCAAAAAAGAGAAGAAGCCGCTATTGTCGGAAATACTTTGTTAGCGGCTGTTGCTCATCAGAAAATAGACTTGATAAAAGAATATTTAGAACCAACAGGTGTTACAATTACGGAATTGATGGATAGAAACGCTTTCGCTTCTTTGTGTCAATTATTAGATGCTTATTTATTGGAGGCGGTTCGCAATAGCCGCTAAAGGTTGGGTATATGTGAAGTACCTTACCACAGAACTTAAATAATTAGTAGAAACTTTATGTGGTATTTCACATATACCTTGTTATAAAACGTTTTATTTTATGGGAAATAGTATTGAAAAATGGATGAAAGAGTGGGTTTATAGAACATCACAAGTTAAATATGAAAACTCTTTCAATGAGAAGAGTGATGAATGGATTGAGATTGAAGGTATTGGTAGATTTAAAGGACTTGAGATTGTCTCAGAAGAACATCAAGATATAAATGAGATAACAATCAAGCTCAAATATGATGTGTGGGATAAAAATGTTTTATAACGGTTGCAAATATATTGTCGTTTTAATGCAATATATTTGTTGTTATGTGTAGTAGCGGTTAAATAAATAAAAATTATTAAAAATGGAAATACTTAAAGAACACAGATTATTTAGAAATCAACTCATTTTAGCAACAATTATTTTCTTTGTTGTAGGTTGGTTTATATCCGAATTTTTAGCTTTTGGTGTTATGTTTGGTTTAATAGCCTTATGGAATATATTTAGTTATAGACAAAATGTAAAAGACTACAATTTATTAAAAGGTAAAAAGTAGCTATTACACATAACGGTTGGGTGTATGAGAAGGTTTGCTTGTAGAAACATTTCAAATTAACCACTACCCCGTTGATAGCAAACTTTATTATACACCTTGTTATGTATTAGTAAAAACTTAATTATACAAATTATGAAAAAAGTAAAATGTAAAAAATGTGAATGTGATATATTTCACGAATATACACCGTTAGAAGGTAAATCTAAAAAATATTTATCTAAATTGGAACAAAAAACAATGGCAGATTGTAATACTTCAATTTATTTAACTTGTGAAAACGGTCACTTAGATAAATATTTTTGTAAAATAGAAACTCATAATTAAGTTTTTATTATACATAACGGACACGGCTATATTTAGTGCTGATTTTGAAAAACGAAACTTAAATAAAAGATAAAATGAAAAACGAAGAACAAAACTCAAATAACCAACATAACTCGGCATTGAATATAGCCGATGTTAGCAGTAGTTTTTTTAAACCTTTGTGCGAGGGGGAATTGAACGAATTAAAAAATAAAATTTACAAAGAACAATTTTTCGACTATGACGAAACAGTAGATGCTGAAAAAGTTTTGGATGCACTACAAAACCTAAAAAGTAATCCAAAACTACTTGATTATGTTATGAAATGTTTGGTTAGTCAAAAAATTGGAACGCAACCAAGAAAATTTTATTGTATTGTAATCCATAAAGAACATTTTAGACCTTACGATGAAAACTTTTGGAAACAATTTGATGATGAAAATCCTTTTGGTAAATGGATGAAAGAATGTGTAGAAGGTAAATGGGATATGAAAAAAGAAGACATTTTATTTCCAAAAGTTTTTAATTCAATTTCTGATATTGAGGATTTTTGTAAAAACATTGATGAAGTTAAAAAAGAAATTTCTTTTTGGACAACACATAGAGATAATGAAAATATATTGTTTGAAAAATACTCAATCAGAGAGTTGGGTGCGGTAGCGGTTTAAAAATATTACTGCTAACGGTTGCAAATATAAGCAGTTATTAACGAAAGTTAATTAAAAGAGTTAAAGTTAAAAATAAGACAACATTTATTAGGTGATTTGAAAATAATTGCTTATATTTGTTGTTATGTGTTAGTAAAAAATAATTATACAATATGAAACAATTGAAAAAGTTTTAACGAAAATAATAGTAGTATGAAGAAAACAAAATTAAATATAATACCTTCTGTTGACACGAGTGATATTATACACTTTATAGAACAAAATTCTGATTATGACTGGAATAAATCTTGTGATATTTTTGGTAGTGAATTAAATTATATTGAAAATAATTTACCAGATGAAATAGAAGTAGAAGTAGATGGTATAATTTCAAAAGTTATAGTTAATAAACTTAACTATGATGGATGGATTAAGAAATTTACTGAAACACAAGAAATATCACAAGATTATTTAATTTTGTTTACTGATTAATTATTTTTTATTACACATAACGGTTTGAGTATAACCGAAGGTGGGGATTAGAAGTGTTGAACCTGACTTACCTAAAAAAGTAAATTAGAAGCACAATAGCTGACTGTTGGAACTACACCCCACTTTTGGTTATACTTTGTTAGGTGTATGTAAAATTAAAGAGTATGTACGAAGAAATTAAACAAGCATTACTTGACAAAGGTTTTTCAGAAGATACAGCTTGTAGATTGGCTGAATTTATCAATGATGCTGGGTGGGATACAGTTAGAGATGCGCTGAATGCTCTTTAATTTTATTACACCTAACGGTTGGGTGTATGAGAAGGTTTGCTTGTATAAACTTCAATTTAGCACCAAACTTAATAACAAACTTTCTTATACACCTTGTTATGTGTAGGTGTGGATTATTAAGGTAGGATGTTTAATCGGAGAACTGAACAAAAATTTTAAAAGAAAAAGAAGGGTGGATTTTTATCATTTCAACCTATTTATATATAAAAGAAAACAATGAAAGATTTGAGAAACTTTATTAAAACAACTATACGAGAATATCTGAATGAGAGTAGATTTGAAAAACGTGACGAAGAACAATATAAAACTTGTTTAATGTCTGATTTAACAAGAATGGAACTTATTGAAATGTTTTTTAATAAAGTTGAAACTAATCCAAATTACAATACAGACGAACCGAATTTATTTAAACTTATTGATGATTGGGATGGTTATGATGACCAAGTTTATATTCAAAACAATTTAAGTGATAATGAATTTATTTTTTGGGAAGGTTGGGTAGATGAATGTTGGAAAGGGTTATATTTAAAACCAGAATATAAAGGTTTAACTAAAACTTATTCAATTGAAAAGGTTATAAGAGATAGATTTCCAAGAATAGGACAAGAGTTTGGATTTAAAATAAAAGAATATGATTACTTCAAACATAAAGGTAAATTTATAATGAAAGTTGTTTTTTATAAATAAATTTAGTATATTTGTGGGTGGGATTTTTCTTTTAAAATTTCAACCGAAATGTTGAATAGAATGATGAACGTAACACTTACACATAACTCGTTTTTATACGCAATACAAAAACAATAAACCTTCGTATAATCATACAAATTGAGATGGTTATACGAAGGTTTATTGCGTGTTAATTTCTACATAATAATTATACATCTAAATACCGATTAAATATCAAAGATATATTTTAATTAAAAACTTTTTCCGACATAAATACTATATAGTAAAAAACATATATAGAAATGGATAAGTCAAGATGGAAAAAGTTAGACCAACGTACACACGTATTAAAAAGACCCGAAACATATATTGGTTCGGTTAATCTATGTGAGGAAGAAATGTTTATTATATCAAATCCACATGATATAAAAAATCCAATTATTGAGAAAAAAGTAATTTCATATGTTCCTGCATTTTTAAAACTATTTGATGAAGCCTTAGTAAATGCTTTAGATGCCTCTGTTAGAAGTGGAAAAGTAAAAAATATTGATATTGAAATTAATAAAACTGATAATAGTATTAGTATTTACAACGATGGTGGAGGCATTTTAATTGATAAAGCAGAGGGTGAGAATATTTATATCCCTGAAATGATTTTTTTCCACTTTTTATCAGGTGAAAACTTCGATGATGAAGTAGGAAATGAAAGAGTAGTTGGGGGTCGAAACGGTATTGGTATTAAAGCAGTATCAGTTTGGAGTAAAGAATTTCATTTAGAAACAGGCGATGGTAAAAAGATATATACCCAAAAATCTAAATCTAATTTAGAAATTATTGAAAATCCAGTTATTAAAAAATCAAATAAAGAATTTGTAAAAATCAAATTTTATCCTGATTTAGAAAGGTTTAAAATGACCGAGATTAATGATGATGTCTTAGGTTTACTTGTCAAAAGAATATTTGATGCCGCAGCATATCAACCAAAAGTAAACATTACTTTAAATGGTGTTAAAGTGCCTGTTAAAACCGTTAAAGAGTATATGACTTACCATTTACCACAGGGAACAGATATGTATTATGAGAAGTTGTCTAATGGATGGGAAATCGGTATTGCTAAATCTACCACTGACCAAATGAGTATTGTATCGGTTGTGAACGGTATTAATGTTTACAATGGTGGTACACATATAAACTATATAGCTAATACATTATCAAAAAATGTAGCTGATTCATTAGCTAAGAAATTAAAGGTACAATGGACTGAGGTTAAAAATAATTTATTTGTATTTATGGTTGGACAAGTTCCCAACCCAACCTTTACCTCCCAAACTAAGGAACAATTAACCAATTATATTGGAAAAGAAATTTTAGGTGAAGCTAAAATTTCAGATAAAATGGTTAAATGGGTATTGAAGTCTGATATTATTCAAGATATTTTACGTAAAATTGCTTTAAAAGAGCAATTAGAATTAAAAAAGATTCAATCTCAAAAGAAAAAAATAGAAAAATTAGTTGATGCCACAGGTAAAGATAGAAAAAACTGTGAACTATTTATATTCGAAGGTGATAGTGCAGGTAAACCAACCCGTAGATTTAGAAATCCACAAAATCAAGGATTTATATGTCTAAGGGGTAAATTTATAAATGTAACAAAATCCACTGATAAAAAAATATTAGAAGATAAAGATGCTCGTAATTTAATGGCATCATTAGGTCTTACTTTAAATGAAAAGCCAAAAAAAGAAAATTTAAGGTATCATAAAATAGTAATTGCAACCGATGCAGACGTAGATGGTGATTGTATTACTGCACAACTTTTAAACTTCTTTTCACTATGGGAAGATTTATTTGATTGGGGAATGTTATATAAAGTAATAACACCTTTACTTGTCATTAAAAAAGGCAAAAATAAAAAGTTCTTTTATAGTATGGATGAATGGAATGATTATTTGAGTAAAAATAGTTTAAATGGTTATGAGGTATCTTATAAAAAAGGTTTAGGTGCTTTAGAAGATGAAGAATTTGAGGAAATTATTCGTAATCCAAAGTTAATACAGTTTATTAAAGATGGTGATGTAAAATCAAAACTTAATGTTTGGTTTGGTGATGATGCAGAAAATAGAAAAAATGAGTTGATATGAAAAAAGGAATTATACATTATTTAGATAACGAATACAAACAATACGCACATTATGTTGTAAAACATAGAGCTATTCCATCGGTAATTGATGGATTTAAACCTGTGAACAGAAAGATTTTTTATTCATCTTTAAAACATGTTAAAAAAACAAAAGATAGAGTAAGTAATTTAGCAGGTCATGTGATTGCCGATACACAATACCATCATGGTAATGTACCCTGTGAAGAGGCAATCGTGCTTATGACACAAACCTTTAAAAATAATTTACCTTTATTTAGCGGTGAGGGACAGTTTGGTTCATTAAAAGAACCTGCTCCCGCAGCATCAAGGTATATTAAAGTATGTTTAAATGATAATTGGAATAAAATTTTCACGGATTTTGAATTATTAGATTATCGGGAAGAAGAAGAAAAAAAGATTGAACCTTTTTACTATTTACCACTTATTCCACTTGTATTAATTAATGGTTCATCAGGTGTTGCATTAGGACACGCTACGAAGATTTTAAATAGAAATCCAAGTGATGTAGTCGATGCTTGTATAAACGTGCTTAAAAAGCAACCTATTCCATTATTAACACCATGTATTGATGGGTTTATTGGTACATTTACACAAGATTCAGAAAACCCTAAAAAATGGGCAGTAAAAGGTATATTTGAAAAAGTATCTGCCACTCAAGTAAATATTAAAGAAATACCACCTACTTATACATTAGAAAAGTATGAAAACTTTTTAGATAAACTCATCGAAAATAAAAAGATTTTATCATGGTCTAATCACGGTACAAAAGAAATTGATTACCGGATTAAATTTCAAAGAGAAGATTTAGTAAATAAAACAGATGAGGAAATTTTAAAAACCTTAGACCTCGTTGAGTTTTTAACTGAAAATTTTACCACCATTGATGAAAATGATGAAATTAAGATTTTCGATAATTATGAAGATTTAATTAAATATTTTGTTGAATTTAGACTTACGTATTATCATAAACGTAAAATTTATTTATTGGATAAGGTAAATAAAGAAATGTTTGATATTGCTCAAAAAGGTAAGTTTATTAAATGTATTTTATCGGGTAAAATTATTATCAATAAAAAAACCAAACTAGAAATCATTGAACAGATTAAGCAAAATGATATTAAAGAAATTGAGGGTAGCTATGATACTTTATTAAAAATGCCTATCCATTCACTATCTAAAGATACCTATGATGAATTAGTTGCTCTAATGAATGAGAAAAAAGCATATAGAGAAGAAATTGAATCAGGTAATCCTATTAAATGGTATGGGAAAGAATTAGTTGAGTTGAAGAAGTTATTAAAAAAATAGAGGTTCATTTACAGGTTCATATGAACCTCTATTTTTTGAGATATTTTTGTAAATATAAATTATAAAAGAAGGTATAAGACCTTATAAATAAAAAAAATAAATATATGCGAAAATTTAAAGTTACAATGGAAGTAATAATAAAATCAAATAGAAGTAAAGAAAAAACACCAAATTTGGAATGCCATGAAATAGAAGCGGATTATTATGATTATTACAATGAAGCATTCCTTATAACTCAAGAAAATGTCCACCAAGCTAAAGATATTGATAAAAAGTATAATGTTGGGGATTTTTTTGATGCTCCCATAAAAAGTATTAGATTTTATATTGGTAATGAATTAATTAAAGAATATAATATATTAGGAGACCCATATTTTAAATTAGAAGAGTATAAAGAAGGTAAATGGGAGTTAATAGCAAAATACAATTGTTATAAATAATTTGGTAAATTAAAAAACTTGTATTACTTTTGTAGTCTAAATAATTTAAACATGACAGAAACTAATTTACAAAACAAAAACATTTACGAAGATTTAATTCAGGAAATGATTTTAGATGGTATTGATGGTATGACACCTGAATTAAAAGAGTTAATTCAAAGTTCACCCATTGATAAAAGACGTTCTATGATTTTAACTATTTTGGAAGAAAATAATGTTGAACATCGTTTAATGTGTGATAAAATTCGTAAAACGGTTGAAGTTGATAATTATAGTGAAATGAATCACATTAAAGATGTGGTCGGAATGTTGCGAGAATATGTTAAGGTATCTAAAACCGAGGTTAAAACCAAGGGTGAAGTTATGACACCTATTTCTTTGGTTGAAGAAATGTTAGATACTTTACCATATGAGGTTTGGACTAATCCAAATTTAAAGTGGTTAGACCCGTGTAATGGTGTTGGTACTTTCTTTTCGGTCATTATTGAAAGATTAATGAAAGGTTTGAGTTCATGGCAACCCGATGAAAAATTAAGATATAAACATATTGTTGAAAATATGATTTATGCTTGTGAATTACAAGCTAAAAACTTATTTCTTTATTTATACGCCTTTGACCCCAAAGATGAATATGCGTTGAATGTATATTGTGGTTCATATTTAGATAAAGGGTTTAATGAGCATATGAGCGAAATGTGGAATATTGAAAAATTTGATGTTATCGTTATGAATCCACCTTATCAAGAACTTAAAGAAGGAAACAAAAAATCTAAACCGTTATGGGATAAATTTGTTATAAAAACAATTTCCGAGTTAGTGAATGGTGGTTACTTAGTAGCAGTACACCCAAGTGGATGGAGAAACCTTGATGGTGCGTTTAAAGAAGTTCAAATTTTATTAAAATCAAAACAACTCACATATTTAGAAATACATGATGTTTTTGATGGTAATAAAGTTTTTGGAGCAAGTACCCGCTATGATTTTTATTGTTTACATAATACACCAAACACTATGTTTACTAAAATAAAAACCCAAGATGGTAAATTAGAAAGGGTTGATATTTCAAACATGGAATTTATACCTAATGGTAAGTTCAAAGAAATTAACAATCTGTTAGCTAAGTTTGGTGAAGAAAAAGTTAATATTTTATACAGCCGTTCGGCATATGGGACTGACAAAAAGCATATGAATAAAACACAAAACGAAAAATTTGTGTATCCTTGTGCAATGAATATCAACGTTAAAAATCAAGTTGGTTGCGAGTGGTATTCGGAAACAAATAAAAATGGACATTTTGATATACCAAAAGTTATTTTTGGAGTTTTTGGTAAAGGTGTGTATATTGATGAAGATGGTAGTTATGGATTATGTCAACACTGTAGAGCCGTAGTTGATACAAGTGATAAATTACCTTACATTGAAAAAGCTATGCTTAGTGATAGATTTGTTGAGTTGATGCTTATGACTGATGTTGGCGGTTTAGGTACTTTATTTAATCAAAAAATAATATCACTATTTCGTAAGGACTTTTGGAAAGATTTTTTAAATTAAAAATAAATATGGTAGAAAACATTAACTGGATGCAACTCGAAATTATTAAACAAGCTTATAACTTATTATTATCATTTTTAGTTTGTTGGATATTTTTTAAAATTGTTGAATATTTAACAAATAAAATATCAATAATTGATTATGTATATAGTGGTAAGGATATGTTAGGGAATAAAGTTAAGATTATTTGGTATTTCAGTGAAAATAGTAAGAATATAAAGGGTAATAAATACCCGAACAATAAATATTATTTTAAAGTATATACAAAATTTGTTAAAAGTAATGAAAAAGATGAAGATAGTGTACTCAATGTAAGCCCCCTCGAAATAGATATTGATGATATAAACACATATGATTTTTCTACAATAGTTATTATCAATAAAAATGAAATGTGCTTTAAAACAAGAATTAAATTAATTAGATGGCTTTTTTTGAATTTTTATAGAAAAAAACCTGAGCCTAAAAATTTACCAAGTTTTTTAGTTGAGCCACATATTTTTACAGATGCTCTATATTTGAATATAGAAAATCTATATAAAAATTTTAAAAAAGAATGATAAACTTACAGCACAACTTCAAAACTAAATCACATTCATTAAAAAGACTATTTGATGGTGTAAATAAAATGTCCCAATTAATGAAAAAGATTGAATCCGAATCATTAGTTGACCCTATTCGATATGATTCCGATAAATACAAAGGTGATGCCTTTGAATTTTTTGTCGAACTATTTTTACTCCTTCATCCAAATGATAATCGAGTTGGTGTATATAACTATAAACCAAATCAAGAAAATGATAATGGTGTAGATGGTGTAGGAGTAAATATTTTAGGTGAAAAATGTGTTGTGCAGGTTAAATATCGTTCCAATACTATCACTGACTTATCAAGTAATAAAGACCATTTAGCAAATCTATTATCAGATGGTATGTTAACACATAATGTGGTTGCTGATATGAATAAATCAAAAAATTTTAGACATTTTGTGTTTACTACTGCAAATGGTTTAAATTTCTATACAGATAGCGAAATGTTTAAATCAAAAGTAAAGTGTTTTGGGTTTAAACAATTCCGTGCTTTATTAGATAATAATTTTATATTTTGGAATAACGTAAGAGAAATTGTAAACAATGAAAAATAGAAATGTACTAGAATCCCTATATCCTCATCAAAAAGAAGCAGTTCAAAAAACAATTGAGAATGATAGAGGTATTATTTGTATGCCTACCGGAACAGGTAAAACTTTCTGTGAATCTGCAATTATCGCAGATGATATTATTAAAAATAATTGCTTTAAAATGTATGTTATCAATGCACCAAGAATTGTATTAACATACCAACTACTTAAAGAAGTTTATAGTTTTTTAACATCATCAAATATCGAAGCAAGGTATATGTTTGTTCATAGTGGTGGAAAAACAAATGAAACAGAGTTAGAAGATATTCGTATTAGGGCTAATTTAGATGGAGCAAAAATCCCATTTTCTGAAATTGGTTCTGGTACAAATGTATCTGATATTAAAGATATGATTTTAAAAGCACAAGCTCAAAATCTACCTTTGATATTTTTTAGTACCTATAATTCTGCCGAAAGAATAGAAGAAGCAAGAAAAGATTTTGAACCTATTTCAATTACAGTAAATGATGAAGCACATTATTTAGTACAAGAACAATTTCATGACATCTTACATATCTTAAAATCTAACCGTTGTTATTTTTTCACAGCAACTACCATTTCAACGCCATCTGACTGTGGTAGAGGTATGAATAATGAGGATTTGTATGGTAAGATTCTATTTAGTATGACCCCTCGACAAGCTATTGACTTAGGTAAAATGGTAAGACCAAGGCTACATTTTGTTACTACCGATGGTGTATATAATATCGATGATTATCATAAATCATTAAATAAAATCATTAAAGATACCTTTGAACAACATTCAAAAATTTTAAAGAAAACCACCCCAAAAATTTTAGTATCGGCGAAGGGTACTAAAGATATTATCAATTTTTTAAATAGTATTGAATATAAACAACTTTTACAAGAGGGTGTAAATATTTACTCAGTAGCATCTAATGATGAAATTGGAAACAATATAAACGGTGAGCAGGTATCAAGACAAGACTTTCTTAAAAGACTTAAAATTGATGGTTTAGACGTGGATAAGAAAATGATTGTTTTACATTATGATATTTTAGCAGAAGGTATTGATGTTAGTGGATTTTCCGGTATTATGCCTCTACGAACATTATCTAAAAGTAAATTTTTACAGACTTATGGTAGGGCTGCAAGATTAGATGTTTTTGATAGAGAGCGTATTGATAATAAACAAATATCAGTGAACGATTTAAGTGAGATGAATAAACCATATTCATATATTATGATTCCTAATGTTTATAATGGAAATGAAGATAGTAAAGAAAATATCATTCAGTTGATAAAAGAATTGAGAGATTATGGATTTAACCCAAATGAAGATATTGTTGTTACAGATAGAGTAAATGGGGTTTCTGAACATGAAGAACCATTAGGTCTAAATGAACTGCTAAAAAATAATCATATGGTTGGTAAAACTATTGAGAAGTTGGAGATGGAATTAGAAGCAGAGAATTTAGCTAAATTAAGTAAAGATGAATTGCTTAAAAAACAGTTCGGAATTTAAAAATAAGCATCATAAATTGATGCTTATTTTTTTTACATGTTTATCTAAATCTTCATAACTCATAGCCAAGTTGCTATAACATTCGTGTACACCACCAAATTTGATATTTGGTTTATATTTAAACTCGGAGTTTAGTTTTTTTAAGTGCGATTCAAGTTTGTATATAACTAATGGATTCTCATGAGAGAATTCATAGATAACGCTATATAAGTAAGGCATATTTTTCTTTTGTTTAAACCTATTTTTAACAGATGTGAAAGTTCTTCCTATCTTATAAAAACTTTCTACTTCATTACTACATTTTATAATATAAACTTTGAATGATTCAAAACATTTAGATTTTTTTGCCGCTTTTTCCCAATTAGTAGTTGTCCAACCAACCGGATTTTCTTGTTTATGTTTTTTCGTATTATCAAACCCACATTTTGGACAACCTTGACCTCTTATATGTGAGTTAGGTGTTTGATTGAACTCACCGTGTATATTACATATTATTGTAATCTTCTTATTATGTTTGATATATTTTACCTTAGTATAATCATATCTATTACCATGTTTTTCCTTAAATTTTTTAAAAAGGATTTCATCGTTAATCTTTATTCCTACACAAAAAGAACATCCATGTTTTTTGTGGGCATCGATTGTTTGAGTAAAAACTCCGTGATTTTTGCATATTATATCTACGACATCAGAGTTTTTTAAATTTTTAGACCAATTTATAAGAGAATAATCATACTTATCGCCATGTTTCTCCTTATAAATTTCCATTAATTCTTCTTTTGTCTTATTTCTACCCACACATTTTGGGCAACCGTGTCCTCGTACATGATTACTATATGATTGTTCAAATTTCGTCTCACATTTATTACATTTTATTAATAAATTAGCTTTGGTGTCTTTATATACTTTTATGTTAGAATAGTCATATTTATCTTTATGTAGTTTGTTAAATTCTTTAATAATATCGGGTATTTTTTTATTTCTACCCACACAGTTAGAACACCCATTTCCATTCAGGTGAGAATTTGGTGTTTGTGTAAAATTTTTTTCACATGTGTTACATGTTATTATTACTTTCTTAGCGTTGTGTTTATATATTGTTTTGTTATATGAATATTTATCCCCGTGTATATTTAGTGCTTTGTGTATAAATAGTTCTGTTTGATTATTGACATTATTAGTGTTTAGTGTTAACACCTCGTTATATATATCTTTCCATTTAACTTTATAAGAAATATCATTTATATCCCATACAGTAGCAGTTCTGTTTTTAGTATCTAATTCATATTTTTTAATAATTCCTTTGTAATGTCTTTCTAATTTTTCAATAATATCAGATTCTGTGCTTTTATATACGTTTGAACATTTAGCACATTTTTTACCCATTAAATGATTTGGTGTATTTTGAAAAAATGCCCCATGTTTAGGGCATATTATTTTCACTTTGTTTTTTGTGTTAATTACTATTGTCTCACTATAATCATATTTATCCCCGTGTATTTTTTTAGCGGATTCTATAAAATTTATTGTTTTAATATCCATATGGTAAAATTTTTAACAAAGATAGTAATAAGTTTACACAATCACAAATGATTTACTGTAATTATTTTAATATATACTTTATGAAAAATATTCAGACCAATTTTTTAAAATATATTATTGAAAAATCTTCGCATATTGAACCAATAGGAAATTATGGATATAAGGTATATAATAAAGCAGACAAAAGTGAATGTAATATATTTAAAACCAAAGAAGAAGCATTAAAAGTTAAAAAAGAAATTGAAAAACAACGTGGATTAGATTTGGGTATAATTGATTTAGAAGCAGATTTTCAACGCAATACAAATAAATCTTTAAAAGAAAACGGAGCTAAATTTGATATACAAACAAAATGGAAATATACGGGTACTAAATTCATAGGTGATACATTCACTGCTTCGGATGGTAATAATTATCAGATTTTTTTTATTGATAATAAAAAATATTTAGAAGTAAAGGTTTTTTATAAGACATCTATCGTTGGATTTTCAGAATTTGAATATGATGCATCGGGTAATTTACGTAATTCAATGTATGTTACTGTATATCCATCATACAGAAAAATAGGTATAGCTAAAGCTATGTATGATTATCTAACTTTAAAGGGTTATACCATAAAACCTAGTGTTAAAGGATTAATGGATGATGGTATTAAACTTTGGAATAGTAATTTTATTCATCAAAAAAATAACATATATGAAAACTTTTCAAAAAGTGGTTATAAAGTTATACAAAAACTATATCACGGTAGTTATAACGCAAATTTAAATACCTTAAAACCATTTCAGAATAAATATAAAACAATACCACCTTCTATTTTTTTGACAAATAAAAAAAGGGTTGCTAAAGATTATGGTGATAAAATTTATGAAATTTCAATAGGTATTGAAAATCCACTAATTGTTGATGTGAATGGTCAGAGTTTCCACCATTACTATGAGTTTGAGTCTATTATACAAAAAGGATATGATGATGGATATGATTGTATAATTTTTAAAAATATTATGGATAGTAAAGAGCCAAATAATAAAGTTCCTTTATCAGATGTTTACGTTTTATTTGAAACCAATAAAATTTTAAAAATAAATTTGGTAAATTAGAAAAAAATTACTATATTTGTACTTAACTTAAATTTTATGAACATAAGAGTTAAAAGGACAAATTAACAATAATCACTAATGTGGCAAGAAAAAATTAAAAATGATTTAAAGTGGACTTTAAAACTATATGCTTTGACATTAGTCTTACCACTTGTTTTAACTATAATGAATGTACTGCTTGTAGGAATACTTGGAATAGAAACCACATACGGGTTTTTAATGAATTTTAAAGTTATATGGGTTGATTATTATTTTACAGGGAGTTTTCTAAATATAGACGCTTGGAGATGGCAATTAGGACTTTTATTTTGTGCATTTCTATTCACTAAAATTTCTGATTAATTTTAACTAAAAATTTACAAAATGATTAAACTAATTGTTGACGGTAAAACAAGAATAATTAAAGATAAACAAATATCTTTCCATACTGAACATGATTTGTATTGTAAATACAAAAATCATAACATTTGCATATCTGAACAAACAGATGGTAGTTATTACGTAACGGTAACAGATGAAAGTGGTTGTTACGCTGTTATGGGAGGATTCGGTGGTCAGTATTGTAGAGATGGGATTGAAACCATTGAAGATTGTTTAAAAATGTGTATAAAAAATATTGTTTAATATGGGTTTAAAAAATTTGAATCAATTTTTACCAAAAATGTTAAAAGTTGATGGTAAAAATTATAAATTAGATGTTTGTGAATATTGTGATAGTGAGTTTGGAGTAACCTACGCAGAATATGATGGTAATTTTTTTAATTGGGACAATAAACCAATTTCTTTTTTTTATAAAATTGTTGATGAAATACCACCTGCAATAGAATATGCAGAAGGAGATTTGAAAGATGCTACTATATATAAAACCAGTTTTTATGATGTTCTTAACGATTGCTTGGATAAGTTAAAACAATGGACTAAAGATGATTTTGTAGTGTTAACTGAAATAGTACCAAAAGAAGAACAGTTTTACAGAGAACTGACTTCACTATTAAATAAATATAGCAAAGAGAATGAATCAAATACTCCCGACTTTTTGTTAGCAAGTTATTTAATTCGATGTTTAGATGCGTTTAATTCAATTACAAATTCAAGAGAAAATTGGTATGGTAGAAAGTAATGAACTACACATTATCTAAAGACATGTGTTTCAGGTTTCATAGACTCGTCTAATGACAACGCCTCCACCTGTTTTTGT
>ERZ869929.673-NODE-673-length-16983-cov-4.310787_pt1 | contig 16983 bp, 23 predicted proteins | sample MGYA00579312_ERZ869929 | MGnify/ENA primary metagenome ERZ869929 (study PRJEB32216, sample SAMN09231818) | wastewater metagenome | place: USA: Maryland | collected 2016-08-09 | study: EMG produced TPA metagenomics assembly of the PRJNA472060 data set (Reclaimed... | reverse complement strand
TGTTATAATTAGGGTGATTTTTTAATATTTCATTTTCCCAATCAGTAAATGGGGTTAACCAATGTGTTTCACCATGTGTACAATATCCAGGAATAGGACATAACATGCTTCCACCTAGTTCTTTTGTTATTTCTGTAAACATTTTAAAATCTTCTGGATATGAACCTTGAGTCCATTTTCTTAAGATATGTTCATGTTTTATAAGAGTTGATCTTTTAGCTCCAAATGTCATTGTTGTACTAAAACAAAGTTTATAATGACATTTATCACCTAAATATAATTTAGTAATTTCAGAACCATCTTCATCTATAAATGGATTACCTCCTTTACTTGCAGGAATATACTTATCAGGATGGTCATATAAAGTTATATAATCTGCTCCAAATCTCTCTAATCCTTCATAGATTATATCTGGTGAGCCTTGTTTATGAATATAATCATTTTCTAAAAAATAAATATAGTCTTCACCTGACTGTATTGCTTCTGTTAATGCAATGTTGAAAGTACCTGCTCCATGTCCTACAGAAACATGTTTTATTTCTCCTGGGTAGTATTTTCTAATCATTTCTTCTGTTTGAGGAGAAATATTATCTGCTATTATTAACCAGTTAAAAACACTATGAGGAAACACTGATAAAGCATTTCTCAAACAATTTTCGTTGTTTATATAAGGTGGTTTAATTTTATTATACCCTGAATCAGATATTCTATAAATTATAATCATATTTTAACTATTATATTTTGTAGGTAATGTAAATGGCAAATACCACTTGTCATTATATTTTTATAACTGTTATCGTGAATTTCGTTTGCGTGAATTAATTTATTAGAGAAAAATATGTTGATAAATCAAGTAAATGATGTTTAGTTAAATTATTTCTTTCAACACACTGTTTTAACAAATTTTCACAACTCCATCCTTCAATATATTCCCAAACTTTTCCATTATAATCAGGTATATTTTTAACTAAATTATAAGTATCGTCTATAAATTTCTTATCAGTTAAGAAATCTGTTTTATCAACATTTATAATGTAAAAATAAGTTTGAGGGTAAAAATCTTCTTGAAGGATTTTTCCAAAATCAAAATTGTAATTTTTTAATCCACCAAATCCAATTCCATTTATATAATAAAAATCAGCTTCAATAACTTCTATATCTAATATTTCAGTAGAAAAAACAGAATCATTGTCTGATTTACATAACCATTTTAAATTGTTTTGTTTACAAAAATCAAATAAAGCATTATCTAAATCTGCTGTACCAAAACTATGTCCTCTATTTGTAGTGGAATGTATAAAGAAAACATTATCAAAATGTTTTTTCCACATTTTCTCATATTCTAAATGAATTGAGATATCTTTATAATTAGTAACTACTATAATTTCTTTAAACCTAGATAATATGGGTTTATTATATATTATACGTATTTCTACATTATTGATATCTTCTTGGGATGAGATGTACCCTACTGTTCCGTAAACGCAATTATTTATTATTTCTGCTAATTTCATTGTGGACAAATTTTAAAGCAGATTCTATTACTTGATGCATATCATAGTATTTATATTCTGCTAGTCGTCCACCGAATATAACATTTTTTTCTTTATCAGCCAAATCTTTATATTTCTGATATATAGCGTTATTTTCAGTATCGTTTACTGGATACATTGGTTCTGTTTTATCTGCTATATATTCTGTTGGATATTCATGAGTAATCCAAGTGTGTGGTTGAGTACCAAATTCAAAATGTTTATGTTCAATTATTCTAGTATATGGTACATCAACGTCAGTAAAATTCATAACTGCTGTTCCTTGAAAGTTGTCCGTATCCCGTTTAGAATGTATAAAACGAGTTGTTTTATATTCTAATTTACCAAATCTATATCCGTAAAATTTATCTATAGGTCCAGTATATATTGTTTTTTCAGCAACACCTAACCAATGTTCAGGCCATGAAAAGAAATCAGTATTGTATATTATGTCTACTTTATTTAATAACTTTTCGAAAATTGGAGTATATCCTCCAACTGGTATGCCTTGATATATGTCGTTAAAATAGTTGTTATTGTACGTAAATCGTACTGGAAGACGTTTAATTATTTCTTTTGGTAATTCTTTAGGGTCTTTTCTCCATTGTTTTGTAGTATAACCTTTAATTAGTTTTTCATAAACATCTTTTCCCACTAATTTAATTGCTTGTTCTTCTAGATTTTGTGGGTCAGATATTTCTTGACTTTGTAAATCAATTATAGTTTTAGCATCTTCTGGGTATGTAACATTCCATAATTTATTAAATGTCCACATATTAAAAGGTAATGAATATATTTCTCCCTTATAATTTGCTACTGGGTTTAGAATAAAGTTATTGAATGAGGTAAATTGATTTATCCAATCCCACACTTCTTTATTTGAGGTGTGGAATATATGAGGACCATAATCGTGTACGTTTATTCCATCTCTATTTGATGTATAACAATTACCTCCAATATGGTCTCGTTTTTCAATAACAAGACATTTATAACCTTTTTTACTTAATTCGTAAGCACATATTGCTCCGAAAAAACCAGATCCAACAATTAAATAATTATACATTTAGTCCAAAAATTTGTTTAATATGATTTGTTGCTTCTTCTTTTTGATTCAAAACTACGTCTTTATAGTTTTTAAAATCTTTTATTCTTTCATCATAATTATCTAAACAATCTTTAATAACAGAAGGAATTAAAGATAAATCGTTTAAGTTGAATTTATATTTAAGAGGATCAATAGGTACATCGTTATAAAACATAGCTGAACCTCTAAAACCAGCTATAACACAATTATTCATTAATGCCGCTTCTCTTGGAAACTTATCTTTACCTGGATGGAATCCGAAATCTATGTAAATTTTGCTTTTCTTTAGAGTATCAATTACTTGTTCTCTACTCATATTAATTAAAGGAACAAAATTAACTCCAGGAGTCATTTTTATTATTTGTTCGGTATATTCTAAACCTTTTCTTGGGTTATAGCAAACAATATTTTCTTTATTATCATAACCTACAGTTAATGATTCTTTAATAAATTCATCATTAATGTAATCAAATAATGGTTGATAATATATAGCATTATTATTTAATAAGAAATGTAATGCATAGTATGATTGATACAAATGATGAACTCTAGGATTATCAAATGAATTGTTATATTGGAAGAAATTATTATTATCTACACTTAACCACCAAAAATAAACTTTAGCTTTACTAAACATATTAATCATTTTTCCTTCACATTCAGGAAGAATAATTATTGTATTTTCATTGTCTTCTAAAGTTGAAGTAAGTTTAAGATTATACTTACGATAAGCAGGGTGTGGTTCGCTATGGTTTTCACCAAAATACCATATATAAGCATCACCACCCATATTATTGATAGCATGACATACTTGGTGAAGTGATTCAGGCCCTCCAGTTTCATAATAAGGGCATACAATTATTACTTTTTTATTCATTATAATATTTTTAATTCAGGTAAGAATAATATAAATTTTCCTTTGTACCCATCTTGTTTAAGTGATCTGATTATATAATCCGAAAAGTTATGAGCTAAAATAACAATATAATCTACTGGGTCTGTTTTAAGTTTTTCTCTTGATACTACTTCAATTCCTGTTCCTGGAATGAATTTTCCTTGTTTAATATTTGTATCATCAACTATGTAATCTATTTGTTCATAATTGATATTAGCAGCATTAAGATAAATACATCCTTTAGCAGCTGCTCCAAAACCAGCAATTTTATATCCGCTATTTTTTAAAACAGTTATTAAATTTTTATCTTTATCTATTTTTTTCTTTATTTGTTCTCCCCACTTAATATAATTATCAAAATCAAAAGGGTTTTCACTTTTTAAAAATTCTTCAACTGATGAACAAGGAACCCATTCATCAAATGTGTTTTCACCTTTTCTAGAAATTAATAATCTTAAGGTACCACCATGAATAGAATAAGGAGTAACCTTTATAATTTGTAAACCGTATTTATCCAACAATTTAACTAACGGAGCAACAAAATAATAATAAATATGTTCGTGATATACTTGATCAAATTGATCAGTTTCTATACTTTTTTTCCAATAAGGAAATTCTAATAACCAAATTCCTCTAGGAGTTAGAGATAGTGATACTCCTTTTACAAAACTATCAATAGGAGCTGTGTGTTGGAAACAATTTGTAGTTGTAATTAACTTAAAGTTTTTATTTAAGGACAATGCTAATTCTTCACCCCAAAACCCATTTATTGATGGTATTCCATTTTCGTTAGCTTCTTTAGTAAGATTTTCAGATGCATCAACATTTAAAACATTTAAAGTTGGTTTAACAGACTTAAATGCTTTTAATAATGTTCCATCATTACCACCAATGTCTAATACTAAATCATTTTTATCTAAGTTTAAATATGTATCAACAAATTTAAACATCTCAACACAGTGATCTATGTATGGTTTGGATACTCCAGATTTATATAAATAATTTGAATAAAGTACAGTTGGATCTACTTCTACTGTTAAAGTTGATAATCCACTTTCTTTAAAAATCTGTACAGCTAAAGGAAATTTTTCACAATTTAATGATTCTTCTTTAGTAGAATTCAAGTTATTTACTAAAGGCATTTCTCCTAAATCTAAATAAACTAACTTTTCTTCTGAATTAGATATAGGACATTTACTTACTTCTTTAAATCTTTTCATAGAATTCGTTCTGTTTTTCTTGACGTTCTATTGTTTTTGGATGGTATAAACAAAATTCTTCTGAGGGTGGTAAAGCTACATATTGAGAAAATCCTTCTAAACGTTCATGTACTTTATTTATCCATTTAATACCCATTCTATTTTTCCAAATTCTCCACTGATAATCTGGGAAGTTTACCCATCCATACTTATCAACTCTCCAATTCCATTTTTGAATATGTTCATCAGTAATTCCTTTTACTGTGTTTATTCTAGGAACTAGATATACATCAACATCTGGATTATATGTTAATATTTTAGATAAATTTTGTAGAAGCCATTCATGAGGTATTTCATCTGCATCTATTTGAAATATGTAATCTCTAGAACAGTGATTACTTAAATTGTTTTTAAACGCTGAAAAATCGCCATTTAATGGGAAGAATATTCTATGAAATTCATATTGTTGTGTTCTTCCAACATTAAAATGTTCAACTAATTGTTTTACTTCAAGTGAAGCCTTTTCGCTGTCTATTTGAATAATAATTTCATCTCTATCAGTGACGTGGCTTTCTAGAAATATTAACAAACGATTTAATTCTTCGTGTTCATTACAAGCAGTAATGGCATAACTAATTGAAGGCATAACTATCTATTTTGTTTAAAATACCCTACATATTCTAGGGCATCCATAAATTCTCTTTCAGCAAATTCTTTTTTAAGAGACATATCAGGTTTACCATCTTTAGATGGTACAGCTGACCACTTCCAGTCATCTACTGATTTACCCTCAGCAAATACCATTGATTTATCATCAAGAATAATAGCATTTGGATACCAATTATATCCTAATTCATCTTGATAACGTAAATCTTTGTATAGTTCAGGTAATACTTCTTCTGTTTGTTGTTTATTTTCATCAATTTGGGTTGAATTGGATGTGAAACCACATCCAAAACATACCCATACTGTTAATTTTTCGTTTGATATTTCTGAGCAGGCATTGCTACCACATCTACGACAATGTATAAGCGATTCTTTCATAATTTAATGTATTGTTTTGAAATTCAAATACTATATTCCATGTGTGATTTGAATACATTTTATACTTTCTTTAATTGAGGTAATTGAAGCTTAGTTAACTGAGGTAATTTTAGTTCAACTTGTTTAGGAACTTTGTCTAAATATGAATCTAATTTTTCACTCATTTTATCTAAGCTAAATTCAGTACGTGAACGATACGACTGTCTTTTAGCTCCATCAAGGTATTTTTTATAGTTTTTAACTACGTCTTCTAATGCATCACTAGCCTTTTTATAATCAACTGTAAACCAGCTACTTTCAGCTAATAACATATTAGGTACAACTGCTGTAGGATGTAATTGAGTTAATTGACCAGGTAATAATACAGACATTTCAGCATCTAAGAAATCTAAATGTCCACTCCAGTTAGAAACAATTACTGGTTTTTGGCTAATTGAAGCTTCAAGTAATGGTCTTCCATATCCCTCACCCTTAGTAAATGATACGTGTGCTTTTACTTTAGGATGGTTATATAATATATTCATTTCTTCCTCAGATAATTCACCGTGGATTAAATAAATGTTTGGTAAATCACCTTCTACTGATGCTTGGATTGCTCTTAATTTGTCTAATATTTCTTCTCTATCCATTACTGAGTAAGTAGCTGATGAAGTTTTTAATATTAAACTAGGTTTTGATTTTTTATTTCTAAATGTTTCAAGGAATGTTTTAACTAACATACCTACATCCTTTCTATCTTGTCCAATTTCACCTTGTAACCAGTGACCAACAAATAAGAAATTGAATGATTCAGGGATATCATTTAAGATATCATTTAATTCACCTTCAGGAATTGTTGGTAAATGTTTAAATATATCAGTATCAACACCTTCAAACAATACTTCAACTTGAGATTTTAATTCAATTATTGCTTCAACTTGGTTTGTTTGTGTATTTCGTTTTTCAAAACGTGATGTTTGGAAAACTTTTTTAGCATGTTCTGATGATACTAATGTTAAATTCATTCTATTAACACCTTCAATCCAAGTAGAATCACATATAGTTGTTTCAATACCTGCTGTAATACCAATATTGAATTTACCTACTGGTTGAAATTCATTCGGAATTGTAACTTGAACCCAAATGTCAGGTTGTTTTGGTAATTGTGGTGTAACTAAGATACAATCTAATATATCTTGATGTTCTTGAGGATTTAAGTAACCCCAAGGAGTGTTACCCCATCTTTGTGATAGGATTTTAACCTCGTATTTATTTGTTTTTAAAATAGCTTTTACAATATCTCTACTGCGTGCTCCGTATCCAGAGAAAGTATCGATAGGGCAACTAATAACTAATAGTGGTTTCATATTATTTAGCGATAACTGTTTTTACGAAATGTTTTGGTTTGTCTAATGGTTCTACCTTAATTAATTCAAATGAATATCTTGGTTCCCACTTACTAAATGTTTCGTCGATTCCATCGATAACATTTTTACACATCCATCTAGCTGACATCATTGATTCATCTGATGTAACCCATTCACGGGCTGATTTTCCTTTTTCAAGGAATAGTGGTTCTGACATTTGTTTTTCAGTCCACGCTTTTTTCATTTGTTCAGCTATGTCTTTAGGTTCAGCTCTATCATCGAAGATATATGGTGTTGGTAATGAACCTACAATTGATAAATTAGATGGGAATACTGGGTAAGCCCATTTTCCATGTTTAGTATACTTACCTCTATGATTTGAACCAAATTCTTCTGTAAATTCAATCCATTCACCATTTTCATCTTCAAATCGCATTTGGTCTTGCATACCACCAGTTACAGTAGCTAGAATTGGTTTTCCACACATCATTGCTTCTGTAATTGATAAACCCCATCCTTCATTAGAAGATACTAATGCTGTGATATCAGTAGCGTTGTAAAGCATATTCATCATTTCAGGAGCATATCTATTTTCATCCATTATGATATTATACTTATCATCACCGCCAAACATCATCTGAGCTACTGCTTCTAAATCTGTTCCATTCTCGTCTTTAATTTGGGTGTGTAATACTAAAGCACATTTTTTGGCTTGTTCTTCACCTAAACTATCAACAAATATTTTAAATGCTAACATTAGACTAGGAACACATTTACGAGTAATGTTACGAGCATTATATAAAATAGTAAAGTCATATTCCTTACCACCAAATAAACCTTTCTTAAATTCTTGTAATGTTAAGAATTCAGGCATATCTGATGTAATAGGGAAGAAGGTTTCTTCATTTATTCCATGAGGAACGTACTTAATAACCTTTTCATTAGCAATCTCACCTAATACTACCTTATTAATGTTTTCTGTTTGCTTACTAATAGCTAATAAAGCATCACATGATTCATAATAAGACTTATTATACATTGGATAAGGTAAATCATCCCAAATGTTTAAATAAATAATAGGAATTTGCTTTCTAATTTCATGTTCCATTTGGAATAACCAAATCCAATATCTTGGGTCAGTAAAAATCATAATAGCATCTGGTTTTTCAAACTGAATTGCTTGTCTGATTAATACTGGGTCTCCATATCCGTCTATAGGATAAAGAATGACACTAGCATCATTTATTCCTGTTCTTTTGTTAGTGTCTTCATTCAAATCAAAGCGTTTACCTTTATCTGGGTGTGATATAGCTCCTCCTAAATTTACCCAATTCAAGTGGTGTGCTGTACCTACAACGATTTCTCTTGCCATAGTGGAAATACCACTTGTCATTCGAATATCGTCACAAAGTAAAAGGATTTTCTTTCGTTGTTGTTGTGGAATATAACCTTCTTTCATAATGTAATTTTTATTCTTCTGTTTTTGGAAGTTGAGTGTCTAAAGTGTTGTGAATTGTTTTTCTGAATTCTTCGTCTGTTAGATAAAGATACATGCTGCGTTCTGTTAATTTTTGAATACTAAACTTGTATTTAACGCAAGCAATTTTAAATTCCTCGAATAATGATTCAGGAACTTTAACCGATGTTAATTGCATTTTTTGTCCCATTGTATATATGTTTTATATAAATATATATATCTATATTAAAACACATTCTTTGTTGGTCTTCCTTTGGAAAGAGGTTTTAAACCTGCATTTTTGTCACAAAGTTCTGGTTTATCATTGAATGGACACCATTTGCAACTTTTTTCACCGACATTTTTAATATACGATTTTATTTGGTGTTTTCCACTTCCATCAAAACAATCATCTAAGAAAGATTGAAAACCATCTACTGCTTGTTTTCGTTTGATTTTTCCGCTTGGTGGTTTGAAGGATTGGACTCTTGGGATTGGGAACTCTGATTCTTCCCATATTTTTCGTTTAACAATGAAGAATTCGACCTCGATTTTTTCCACATCAACATTAAATTGGTTCGCAAAGTACTGCTTGTATAATAGTATTTGAGCGACTTTAGCATCATCTCTTTTGTCATTGTCGTTCCACCCTCTTGTTGATGTTTTGATGTCATAAATGTAAATTTTATCTAATTCTTCATCGTATAATACTACGTCGATATATGCCTGAAAGAACACATTGTTTCTAAGTTGTTGAATAAGAGGTATTTCTATTCCTAATAATTTTACTTTACGAATAGTAAATAACTTATTTCTTCTTTTTTGTATCCAATCTAATATAGCTACACCATCATCATAAAACTCTCCCATTTCTTGTGGAGTAGTAAAATGTGATTTTACCTTACCATATTCTTCAGAATATAATTTAGAAAAATTTTCTCTAAGTAATTCTTTTAAATCCATTCCATCAGATGCTTTTCCACTTACTTCATACATTGTTTTAAAATAACTTTGTAATGTTTCGTGAAATGCAGTACCAAACACAGTATGAATACTAGCTTGATAAGGTTGTTTCTTTTGGATGTAAGTAAGATTCCATCTATGAGGACATTGAGCCCAAATAGAATATTGTGAATAAGATACAACTTTTTGAAAACTATGGTCTATTTGTGGTGGGTGAAAGAATTGCATTTTTCTTTCAACTTCACTAACTTTCTTTTTGGCCATATAAATGTCTAATCTTAGCTCCTAATTCTATGTCATTAGGATATTGTTTAACTAAATCTTGAATTGTATTTAGTGTTGTAATTTCTTTTTTTAGGTATTGAGCCAGGTCTAATGCTTCTTCATAAGCATGTTGAAGCATATTTTGATGATTATTTTGTTCTAAGGTTGTATTATACTTCTTTAATCCACGGTCTGCTCTGGATTTTAAATCTTCCATTACTGATGTTGTAATAGCATCTTGAGGTTTTTTAATATAATCTGCTGTGTTATTAGCATTAATTGCTTCATATTCATCTCCAATAATACTCATAATAAATTAAATTTTAATATTTCTTTGATTGCTTGTTTTCCATCTTCATCTATTTGTCTAGTACCTACACCAGCAAAATTCTTTGTTAATGTAGGAATAATATATATTGGGAGAAATTTCTTTACAAGATATGAATACACATACCATTGTTTGAAATTTTGTTCATATAGATAAACAGATTTATTATTATTTATAGCCATCTGAACTGCCCATCCTGTCCCACCATCAACTAATTTATCTGAACCTACAACTAAACTACCAATAGCAAACACAGTTGTTGAATTTTTTACTTGAAACCAATTTCTACATAGTAGATTTCTAACATAAGGTGTATTACTTATTTTATATAAGGGACGTTTAATTGGTTTTTCACATAATAATACTTGTTGCCAACCTTCTTCTAATTGTTCCTCATTTAATATTACTGGGTTTTCTCCATATTGGGTATGGCCTGGAAATGAATATGCTATTGTTTTTATATTGTATTCTTTTAGTTGTGTTTCCCATTCCATATCCGCACCTAGACACCCACCACTATGACAAATGTAATTAGTTTCCATTAATTTGTGCTGCTATATTTTCAATTTCTTCTTTAGGAAGCATATCAATATATTCCTTAGCTTGTTTCTTACTTACTTCAAAATAAATAGATACTGCTTCTACTTGCTCAGGTTTGTATTCCTTTTTCTTAGATGATTTTATATACTTTAAATATATAAATTTATTTGGAATAATATCTTTATACAGATTATACAGATGTTCACCTTTCATCTGCCAAGTGTTTTTCTGAATGAAATTAACTACTTCGCAATAATCTTGGTTCATACTTAAATAACGATTGATCATCCAGTTATTCCACCCTTCATCGCCTAAATAAGGTCCTTTTTGGGTAGTAATATTCTTTAGATGATCAAATATATTAATAGTACTTTTCTCTGTCTGTGAATTTTTCACTTGCTTGTTTTTTTAGATTATACAATTCAATTGTTTGTTGCAATTTTTTAATATAATTCGATTGCTCATTTACTTGCTCAACTACTTTATGAAGTGTACGATTTAATTCATTGTTAGCCTCATTAGCGTTAGCAAGTGCTTTTTTTAATTCACTATTTTCTTGCTCTAACTGTGCTTTAGTCATTTTGAGTTTTTTAATATTAAATATATCAAGCAGGATTTTCATCTTGATTTCTCAATTGTAATGGAAGAAATTCATCGTTTACATGACCACATTTGCTACAAGCAAATACTGGGATTGGTATCATCGCATCTTGAGGTGTTCCTGTAATAAAGCGAGATGCTTTACGGAGCATTACACCTTCAATAAACACTTCATTATTACATTTATCGCATATAATACCAGTTGTTTTATCTAAACTGATATTAATATTCATTTGTTGTTGACTCATATTTTTTCTTTAAATGATTTTTGTACTATTATTCTTGAGGGATATGTCCATCCTATTTTTTCATTTCCGTCTGTTATTATACCTACAACATCACCATAATGTCTAGTTGTATCTATTGCTTTAACAGTTATTTTAACAAATTTTTTATCATGACCATAAGAATGAACTCTAACTCCTCTTTCACCTATTTCAATTTCATTGCCTAAAAAATCTTTAAATTGGGTTTCCATTATAGTACTCTTTTTTTAGTTGTTTCTAATATTTTAGCTATACAAGCAGCGAAATTGATTTCTTTATCTGGTACTACACCTGATCTCCAAATAAAATCATCTAATATAATTGATAATTCAGCGTCATGTCCATGACTAAATTCTTCTAAATTATCAAACATATATCTAAATGCTGTTTGGAAATCATCTATTTGTTCATCAGCTACTAACTGACGAATTTTATACCAAGCATCTTTTTCTCTTTTAGCTAATATTGCTACTAATGATTTACACCAATCAGTAAAATCAGATTTAGTCCAACTGAATACACCATCCTTTACACCTGATTGGATATATTTGATAATTGACCTTACATCAGGATAATGTTCATTAATTACTTTAGCTACATCAGGTAATTCATATTGAATACCTTCATTATCTAGAATATTTACAACAATATGCTTTGCTACGTCAGCTTTTGAAGGTGGTTTTAATTGGTGTACTTCACAACGTGATTTTAGAGGTTCAATTAAACGCTCCAAATAGTTACAAGTAAGAACAAAACGAGTATAAATTGAATATTCTTCAATTAAGTTACGTAGAGCCGCTTGTGCTGGTTGAGTTAAGAAATCAGCTTCATCTAAAATAACAATTTTAATAGGTTGGAATGATGCTGTAGAAGCAAATCTCTTCACTTTATCACGAATGGTATCAATACCGTTTTCATCACTAGCATTAAGATAAAGATAATCACATTGGATATTAGCTACAATTATTTTAGCTAATGTTGTTTTACCTGTACCTGCTGTACCAGAAAATACAAAATGTGGTATATCTTGTTTAGCAATACAATCGGCGATGCGATTTTTAACATTTTCATCGCCGATGTATTTATCTAATGTTTGGGGTCTATATTTTTCAACCCATAAACTATGTTCTTTTTTTATCATAACTTTTGTTTATATAAATTTACATTCCCATTTCTGAGAGATCAACTCCTTCTTGTTTTTTGTCTGATGGTTTCTCATGAATAACACACTCAGTCATTAATAAAGTAACTGCGGCATGTGCTGCATTTTCTAAAGCGCAACGAACTACTTTAGTTGGGTCAATAATACCTGAATCGTAAGCATCAACAATCATTCCCTTTGAAATATCAGGTACCATGTTCTTTGTTTTTGATAATTGCATCCACCATTCATTGTAATCTTCACCAGCGTTTGAAAGAATTTGTCTAAATGGTTTACCACATGATTGGAAAACGATTTCAATACCTTTAGTAAAGTCATCTTTACCACCAAGTTTATCTGCTAATACTTTTCTAGCTTGTAATAAAGCAATACCAGCACCAGGTAAAATACCTTCTTCAATTGCTGCTTTTGTTGCTTGAAGTGCATCATCTAAACGGTCCTTCTTTTCTCTCATTTCAACTTCAGTACCACCACCTACATTAATGATAGCAACACCACCAATTAATTTAGATAAACGTTCTTGAAGTTTTTCAATTTCATATGGTGAACTAGATAAATCAATTTGTGATTTTAATTCTAATACACGCTTTTCTACATCTTCTGCTTTACCTTTACCATCAACTACTGTGGTAACATCTTTACCTACAGTAACGGTTCTAGCTTGACCAAACCAATCTTTATTAAATTTATCTAAACGATGACCTTTTTGATTTGAAACAACAGTAGCACCTGTTAAGATAGCAAGATCTTCTAAGATTAATGTTCTACGGTCACCAAAGTCAGGTGCTTTAACAGCAGCTACTTTTAATATACCTCTCATCTTGTTTACAACAAGTAATGATAATACTTCATCACCAAAATCCTCAGCTACAATTAATAGCGATTTATTTTGTTGAGAAACTGCTTCTAATAATGGTAATAAATCTTTTGATTGATTTAATCTACCATCCATTAATAAAATTAAAGGATCATTTAGAACTGCAGTCATTGTGCTGTTATCAGTTACAAAATAAGGTGATTTATAGCCACGTTCAAATTGTAAACCTTCTACTACTTCAAGTGATGTCTCACCACTACGAGATTCTTCAACAGTTACAACACCATCTCTACCTACTTTTTCAATAGCAGCAGAAACTAATTCACCAATTTCAATATCACCATTAGCTGATAATGTAGCAATCTGTTTGATTTGGTCTTCATTACCAATTTTAACAGACATTTTATTTAATTCATCAACCACATCCTTAACAGCTGCTTCAATACCACGCTTAATTTGAGTAGCATTTGCTGTTGCATATGATGTAGACTGAAGTGCTAAAGTAGCAATTGAATGGGCTAATACTGTTGATGTTGTTGTACCATCACCAGCTTGGTCTACTGTTTTAGATGATGCTTGCTTAATTACAGTTGCAGCCATATTTTCAATTGGGTCTTCCAATGTAATGGTTTTAGCAACAGTAACACCATCTTTAGTTGATGATACTTGACCATATTCTCTTTCAATCAATACGTTACGTCCATAAGGTCCCATTGTAACAGCAACAGCATCATTTACTTTATTGATACCTAGCTGTAGTTTTTCTTTTGCATCACGATTAAACTTAATTATTTTGCTCATATTTTATTTTTCTAATGTTACTAATAATTCTACTTCCTTAATTACAACATATTCCTCACCTTCAATAGAAATTTTCTTTCCACCAAATGAAGGAAATGCTACTAATGTTCCTGGTTGGATTTTAGTTTCAATAAACTGTCCTGTAATAGTATGGATACCAGGTCCCACAGCAATTACCTCACCAATTAATGGTTTTTCTTTACCTGCATCAGGAATAATAATATTCCCATACATTGTTTCACTTTCATCTTGTTGTTTAATTAAAACGTTGTCGTGTAACGGTGTTATTTTCATTTCTAAATTTATTTTATTTGTCTAACGATTGTTTTGTGTAGGGGAAATAAAGAGACTAAATCATCTTTATCACGGAAATAATAGTAATTAGGATTAATTACAAACTGTACTATATCTTTAAGATAATAAGTAAGTTTATTTGTTGTTGATGTTAGTACTTCAACTTTATAATTTTTAATTTCTTCATTCATATTAATCTTTTTTATAAATTACGACTGTAACATCACAATCTTTTAATTCAGTTTGAATAATTTGTTTAATTCTCTCCCAATCACCACCAGCTAAACCAGCTCCGATTTGTGGTAAACCAATTCGTAAACCTTTGAACCTATGATTAATCTTTCTCATACACAAAGTTAGTGCATCATAATCTAATGGTTTACTAACACCATCAGCATGATTTCTACCATACGAATATTGTGTATAAGCGTTTATAACAAATGGAATAGGTCCTTCTCTTTCAATATACCATTCAATCTGACCCAATTTATTTATATCACCTCTAGTATATGGTTGTTCAAGGTCATATTGATTAACGCCGAAAGCCTTTACCATCTGTGGTGCAATACCAGCTCCCATTGCACACATGCAATTACATCCATGGGCAATTACATCAAAGTTACCCTCTTTAGCTAACTGAATTAAATCACCATGTATTTCGTTGTACATAACCTAATTTTAATAATATAAGATACTGACAGGTCTTTGGTTTTCAAAACTTATTTAATTGTAACCTTTTTTGGTTTGTTTTCCTTAGCAAAAGGAATATCAATGGTTAATAATCCTTTGTCAAGTTTTGCTTCTAGTTTTACTAATTCATATTTGCTTGAAATCTTCCAGGCAATATCAAAACTAGCCTTCTTAATTGAACGATATAAATAACGGTATTCGTCCTTTTCCTTTTCTTTTTCTTCTTCAGTTTTGCGATAGGCAATACGAAGTGTTTCCGAATCAACAACAATGTCGATTTCATCTTTGTCTAGTCCAACCGCTGCTAATTCAATACGCAGACCATTATCTGTTTCTTGAACATCACATGGATGACTAGCTATTTTTTCTCTTATTGGTTTGAATATTGAATTTGTGTCAAAGAATGACTTCCATAAAATGTCAAATTCTTCATTAAACTTCCAAAAATCGTTATAAGTTGGAAGTTGTGCATTTACATAACCTGATGTTGCAATTGTTGCTGTAGTACCTGAATTGTTTAAGGTAATTGTTCCTGTTGATGTTCCTGATGTTGCTGTGTAACCAAAGCAATCTGTTGTAGTTACAAGCACATTGTTTGTGTTTATTTTCATATTTTTGTTTTTGTGCTTCCCTAAGGTAAGCGGTTAATAATGAGACCTGTCAAGTATCTCTAATATAAATATATACAAATTTAAACTTTTGATAGAATTACATATGAAGATTTTTGTCCATCTTCACTTTCAAATTCTAACTTCATTGCACCTTCGTTATTAACAAACATAATTCCCTTTGAACCATAATTAGCATCAAATATAGAATGCAAATATTCTGCATTGAATTGAAGTGATACTGGTTCGTTTTCTTCTGAGTGAGATGATGGTACTTCATAAAACGAAATTTTATTTGAGTGACCTTCTAATTCACCTAAAGTAAATTCAATTACGGGACCTGTTTCTGTTATTGATTGATTAACGGTGCAAAATGCTGATGATAATGCCTTTTTAGCTTTAATCCATTTGTTAATGAAATCATCATTAATTACAAATGAATAATGTGAATCAAAATCTTCAACTGTAAAGTCGATTTGAGGTGCTAACATTAGGTTAGCTAAGGCATATTCTAAATTATAATCATTATCTGCTATTAGTAACTTAGTGGCTATATTTTGTTGTTTAAGTATATCCATAGTAAGGAATTGGCCACATATACTGACAAGCTTGATGAATTTAGATGTATCGAAAATTAAAAATTCGCTATCTGGAAATTCAAATGGGGCTGTTACAATACCAACCATGTCTTTAATACCAGAAAATGTTTTAATTGTAACTACGTTATCTTTAACTTGCCACTTTACTTTTTCACCAATACCATCTAAGTAGTATTTGTTTACGATTGAAATTAATGATTGTTTATCCATAACTTAAATATAATATTTTTATTTTAATTATCCAAATTTTTATTTTCCCAAATGAATCCACCAGCAGTAAATTGGTTACCCCTAACCACTGCTCTAATATCACTAGCACTAATACCTGTTTGTTTTGATGCTTCAGATGCAGAATTATATTCTGCTACAGGTATTTTAATTATTTCATATCTATATTGTATTATTGGAATAGGTTTACCTGATGCTTTTCCTTTTTTTCCTTTACCCTTTTCACTTATACGTTTACGAGTAGCTTCAGAAAGTTTTACTCCTATT
>ERZ869929.672-NODE-672-length-16990-cov-22.608798_pt1 | contig 16990 bp, 28 predicted proteins | sample MGYA00579312_ERZ869929 | MGnify/ENA primary metagenome ERZ869929 (study PRJEB32216, sample SAMN09231818) | wastewater metagenome | place: USA: Maryland | collected 2016-08-09 | study: EMG produced TPA metagenomics assembly of the PRJNA472060 data set (Reclaimed... | reverse complement strand
ACCTGGAATTTTTGTTAGGAAAGATTCCCATTCGTATCCCATTTTTGAGTATGAATTAGCTCCTGGAATACGAGCGGGCGATTGTTGAAACTTTCTGGGTAGGGTTGCTTGTGGCATTATCCTTCTATTCTTGATTTTTCTCCGACCATCTTTAATCCTTGTTCCATTTGTGATTTCAATAGGATTGTTAGTAGTTGGTATTTTCTTCTATCGTCTTCTGCTATTGCTTCTGTAATAGCTTGAGATGTTCTTAACATCACGTTTAATTGTTTTTTATATTCTTTTGGGATCATAGTATGTGTAATAGTTTTATTTCCCTTTTAAGGGTCTTTATTTCGATTTTAAGACGTTGAATAGTAAAGTCATTTTGCAAACCACACTCACCAAATAATAACTCCTCTGTGAGTCTATTTTCGATTTTTGATAATTCAACGTCAAGTTTGTTAACCATGTACATATATATCCAGATCTATAATCAATTATTTGAAAGGTGGATTAATTAAAGCTTTTAGTTTAATCTCTCTTTGCTTCTTAATTAATTCCCTTTTTAGTTGTTTATCACCATTGATTTTAATAGGCGACAATTTAAGAATAGATTCCTCATCTAAAGGGGATATGCCAAAAAATTCTAGTGAGTCTTTTAATCTCATAGAATTTTTATTAATTGAAAATGGAATGTTTAATTAAAATACTTTTGAATATCTTCCTCTGCTTTCAACAACTCAGAAATCTTAATGTCTTCAAATGTCTGAAGATCAAAATCTGGTCTTAACCACTCATCAAGTGGAATTGTTAGAAGATCTGATTCATTCACAGGTCCGAAACGTCTTCGAGTCTCTAAATATCTGAACCATCCCTGTCTTCTAAAATCAGTCTTGGACACACTATCCCCATCCGAGTTCATTATGATTCGTTTTTGTTTAGCCATTTATCTATATCTTTTCATTTCTTTTAGAAAATCATCAAAGACTTTATCAGGATTTAAGTATCTTGAGTAATCTTTTTTATCTTTATCTATTTTATTAACTATTACTTTTAAATTCTTGCTACCATATACTATATCTTCTCTATTCTTCTTCCTTACCTGTATATTTATTTTATCTATTTCCATCTTATTATCTTCAATGGAGAGTTTCCCATATCCAGACGTTCTAAGCAGGGTAGCAGTGAATTGTATAATGTCTTTATTTATATTCCTATTGAAGTTAAAAGAATCATGTATTGTTAAACAATATACATTCATATCTCTCATTAACTTGAATTGTATATCTTTGATTATATTAGATTCTAGCAATTGCATCTTTCTTGAAAGGATTGCACCTCCATTGGTTCTACCCTTGATCTCATTTATCATTGAATATACTTCAGGGAAGAAGACTTTGAAGCATTGATCTATTTCAGACACTAGTCCTTTCTTCTCTCTAGATACAAATGATTCAGCATATAACCAATTAAGCATTGGCTGCTTTATTTCATCTCTTCTTCCTTTCGTTAGTTTATCAGCAAAGAATTCATATATCTTTCCTTCATAGCAAAGCTCATAGAACTTCATTACTCCTTTGCTTCTAGAAGGGTATTTTTCTTGAAGATATAAACTTAAAGTCTGTAGTTGAGAATTTGCAATATCAATGGTCAACATATAATCTCCATCTATTTGAAGTCTTCTTCTTATAGACTTTTTAAGATTTGAATGATTTCCATAGATCCTAGCACCCTGACTATCCGAAGTGCACGTAATATGCCCATTTACAATTCTATCAAAAAGAGCTTGTTGACATATTCTTGAATCCTCAGGAAGTAAACGAATCATCTTTTGGACAAAAGAATTTGAATCGAACTTATAACGTCCCTCATTAAATCCTCTGATTGTTTCCTCAATAATATATTGAGTCTTATAATCATTCTTCTTTGCATTATTCTCATTTATCATCTTGATTGTCTTTAACATATACCTATTATTCTTATCCATAACAACTCCTTTCTTATTAACTTTATCAGTTAATCTATATTTTGTTGATACTAGACCCTTCTTATAAGTTTCATTACTTTCTAATAGTCCTTGAGTCTTACAAGATTTAATTACTTTGGAATAGTCAGGACCAATTACATCTCTGAGTATTTTAGCATTTACAGGGACCCAACCATCTTTAATACTTCGATCCCAATAGGGTGTCCATCCAACATATGAGAGTAAATAGTTTACCTTGTCTTCATACACTTTTTTAGACTTACCTATAGGTATTTCTATTTTAGTATTTAATTTATAAGTTGACATCCTTAGTACTATATATTAGATATTTTTATTCATTTTATTCAAAAATAGAATTAATTTTATTATTTCTATAAAAAGTTTCAACTATTCCATCACGATGTCTTTGTATTTGCCATACAGGATTCATATCATCTCTGTAAATAAAATTAAAATATTTAATGGGTTTAAACTCTTTACCAACTTTCTTACTAAACCACATTTGATATTCAGTATCTTCTTTAATAATAGACATTGTATTCTTCCAATTAGGGTGTATTGATTTAATATATTCTTCAAATAGAAGAATTTGAATTTTTAAATCCTCGGGAAAGTTATCTTGATCTATTTTCATTTGTTATTAATCTTATTATAAAGACCCATAATCTCCGGACTATTCAGACTATCCCAATTCTTCAGGATTTGATTTATCTGATCTTTATCCGATTTAAATGACTTGTCTTCCCTCTTTCTATAAATTCTCTCATATTGCTTACACAATCTAGAGCAATATTTAGCATCAGATCTTTTATCAATCAGGATATGATTGCAGTGTCTATAAAGACATCTTGGTATTGGGGTTAAATCTCCTTTCATAATTTATATATTTGTATTACCTCTCTACCTTTTAAAATATTTTGTATTCCCTTTAAACATTTAAAATATTTGTACTATATTTGATATATGAAAAGGAAATGTCTAAATAATACATCATGTACTTGTAAAGTTTGCAAGAAGGAAAAACACTACTACAATAGATTGTTTATTTTAGCTTCTAGTCTTGATAAACAAACAATCTTAAATAACTATCATTCTTTCAAAGGAAAAAAATATCCAATTACACAAGAAGAAAAAAGACAAACCGGTCTAAGAAGCCATTGGGCCGGAGTTATGGAAATACAATTATTCCACATTGATGAAATCAGAGAAATTAAATTAAATCAAATATTCCAATGAAAAAGATCAAAATTATCGATGTTGTTTTATATACAACTATCATTGTTATCATTTACTTAAAAACACGTAACCTATTTTAACATGGAAAATCTAAAAATAAAATACCTTAAAACCATTCAAGATTCTTATAACAAAGGAATGATTACAAAGAAGGAATGGAAAAGGGAAAGAAAAAGTGTCAGGACTTTAACAAAAACAGAAAATATATAATAATACATAAAAAAACAAACAAAATGAAAAAAATACTACTAATACTAAGTTTAATGATTGGAATGACTTCTTGCAAGAAAGAGGAATCTGTGGAACCAAATCCACCAACGACTCCAACGGGGCCAATTGTTCGAACTTTAACAGCTTCTGGATGTGCGGAGCATTTTACTATTGATGGTCTTAATGCTGGAGATGTAATTCAAGCATATCAAGGAGAAATAGTTGAAGTCCGAGCAAGCTGCAATCCCGCAGTGGTCAGTGTGTTTGGAGTTGGAACATTTGAGCATTATGGTTTTCTAGGTCCTCAAGGAATTTATATTTATTACTTTGAAGTACCATGAGTTAACTAACCTGTCTCATATATTCTTTAACTCTATGTTGTTCCCAAACGTCCAGAATATCTGAACTTTTGAAATTATCCACACATACCACATCTAGTTTAATTGCCTTATACCATATTTCTAACTTACCATTCATTATCTCTGTCCAATATCCTTTTGATATCCAAGAATCCATATTATAATATTCCTTATCATATCTCTTAATTCTATTATTTATATAAGAGCAACATGGTTGTAAATTTGTGTAGTGACTTAATTGAATTAATTCATCTTCAGAACATCCTGTCTTTATTGGAATTATGTGATCGATAGTCCAAACTGTGAATGGTTTCTGACATGTTCCTGATCCAACTTGTCTATTGTTCCAAGACATCCAAGGTTTGAATTTTGATTCCATATAATCCTTAAATCCTTGATGATCAATTCCTATTATACATTCATAAGATTTGAATCCTTGGGACAAGAATCTAGTTGGTAGATTTCTGTAATGATGATACATAGCTTTTATAGGACTAGAATATCTAGAATATCTTTCTCTAGCAATATATTTGTGTACATTCTTTTCCATAGATTTATTTCTCTGGATTATTTTACAAGCTTTACAAGTTCCACATAATTTATTATTCTTAATTGGGAAACAATCTTCTTCTTTTCTGATATAACAACAGACACATTCTTTGTACATGTTCTTTAATTGATTTTTTTACAAGTTGTCTTCAATATAAAATCCCAGTCTTATGTGTCCTGGGATTTTCTCATTTTAAAAACCTTGTTTGTATGTGGTAATATAATTCCATGGTGGCCTTGGTATCTTCTAAGCTATCATGGTTTTTGAAGTTCTTATTTAATAATGTCCTATAAATATCTTTAAGTTTTAATGATCTGAATAACAATTGAATATGTTCATATACATCTATTATTGGTTTTTCAGGAATTGTATACCCACATCTGAGTAATTCAATGTATAATATTGGATAGTCAAAATTTCTACCATTATAGAAACAATAAAAATTAGCCATTTTTAATATTTTCATTATTGATTCTGCGTGATATGAAAATGGCTTTAAGTGAATAACATCTTTATCATATATTCCATGGACTCTAGAAGCTCCCTCAGATATAGGAATTTCTGGATTAATCATGAATGTTTTTGTCTTTCCATTTAATATAAAAGATATTGAAATTATTCTGTCTTTGTAAACTGATAAACCGGAAGTTTCGCAGTCAAAAAAAAGTATATTATCTTTATACATATTGAAGTACTTCTTTTTTGTATAAATCAGTTAAGTGATCAATATATTTTATATACAATTCTATCTTTGTAAAATCAATAGAGGTATATTTAATAGAATTATCAGATGAATATAGAGGTTGAAGATTATCCAATGAATTAATTATATTAACAGGTGTCCCCTCTTTAAATGCAATAATTGGAATTATATGATCAATTTCTATATCACTATCCCAATTCATATTTGGTGTAAACAATGATTCGATATGAATTTTAAATTCAATATCAGAATATCCTAATATATTATTCGTATGATCGTTTTTATTAATCTCTAATCTTTTTAGAACTCCTCGAAGAGAATCTCTATATTTATCTTTCCATTTATTTTTCTTTCTATATTCTAATATCCAATTAATATATCTATCACTCTGTCGATATAATTTACTTTTTTGTTTTATATCTTCCTTGTTTTCTTGGTAATATTTAGATAATCTATCTTTGTCGTGTTTTATGTATAGATCTGAGTAGTATTTTTTAACTTTGATTATATTATTAGATTTCCATTTATTTCTAGTATTTTTATAATTATCATTTGAACATTTCAAACAATATTTAGCATTATGGTATCTGTTTAATATCTCTAAATTACAATCTTTACATAATCTCATATAGTATATATTAAGATGAAAAAGTCATTTTTTTCAAATTTTTTTATTCATGGATTGTTTAATAAAAAATGACTTTTTGCATATAATATATAGATATATGACAATCTTTTTTAACTCAATATATACATTATGAGTATAACACATTTAAAAGAATTTATTGAAAGAATTGAATCTAGGCATGGATTAGCTGATGCTAAAGAAGTTTTTGTTGAGTTAATAGACTTAGCCGCTCAGTTTTTATCAACAGGAAAATATGATAGATGTGGAAATGGTCTAGTTATGCCATCAAATGAGCAAGTATTCTATATGTATCAAGACCTTAAAAGAATTGTTCAGAATATACCTGATGACTTAGTTGTTAAATGTATTAAGTGTCCACAAAGACCCTATTCAACACCTGGTAATTTTCATGATAAATGTTTTGATTGTTTGAAAATAGATGCCTACAAAGATGGAGATAATTGTTCTATTTGCCATAATGAAATGATAACAAAAAAGTCTACTAATTATTGTAAATATTGCCGTTATGAATTACAAAGAAGATTACCATCAAAACCTTGTGCGAAATGTAAAGTAAACGAAAGACATGTAACCAGAGGAGGTATTAAACTATTCACTTGTCTAGATTGTAAAAGAGATTCTAATAAAAAATACAGAGTTTATAGAGATTTAACATGTGGAAAGTGTAAGGTAAATCAAAAACATATTACAGACTCTGGAAAAGTTATGGGATATTGTCAATCGTGTGCTAAAGAGTATCATGCAATTTATCAAATCAAAAGAAGTGAATATTTAAAAGAGTATAGAAAAAAACATTATAAAAGAAAATCCAAATGACTACAGATGATTTAATAAAATTTGTTGATAGAATAGAATCTAGGAAAGGGATGGCTTCTATTGAGGAGATATTTGTCGAGATGTTAACTATTGCACAATACTTCCTTCAGATGAACAGTTATGATAGATATACCCATAAAGTAGGTAGTAGATTAGAAGAAAATTATATGAGACCAAATAAGCAATTAGAAAGAATGTGGAAAGATTTACAAATCTTAGCAAATCAATATAAGAAAAATGAAGGGAGTAAACCATATGAGGGTTGTCAACATTCTGACGAGATATGTCCATGTGGGAAAGAAACGATTTATTTCTCACCGATATTCAAATTCACTGTTTGTTTTAATTGTTTGTATGTATCATCAAAATCAATTCCACCAAGATGGGGAGTCACAACAAAATGTAGGATATGTAAAGTGGGTCCTAGAATTTGCACAGATAAATATGGTAAACCACAAGAGAAAATCAATTCTTATTGTTCATATTGTATGAGTCAGATGATGCGCAGGAATCGTGTCTTAAATGAAAATAGAGCTAAGGTATTTACTGATAAACCATGTGTTAAATGTAAAATAAAATCTAGATATATCACACCAAAAGGAAATCAAAAGTCTAGATGTGAGGAATGTTATAAGATGGCATCAAATGAATATAATAGGATGCGTTATTGGTCTGATTAAAAATCAAAATCGATATAGACTGTCTTTCGATTTCTGATAGCTAATTCAACCATTTCCGAATTTAGTAAAATGGCATCACTGAATTTAAATAATTCTAATCCCATTGGATTCTCTAGAATATTATAAATTATAATAGATTCCTCATCTTGTATTACTAATCTCTCAACAAATTCTCTTTCTTTGAATTCAAATTGAAAGACATATTCTCCTGTATCTAAAGAAACCATTGACTGATTTCTGAATTGCTTTTCTCTAAATAAATAGGTTGAATCATCTATAGATTTATAAATTGTTAATTTACCATAGATTGTATCATTGGGATTCTCTCTCAAGATATTTCCAAATACAACAGATTGGGAATTAACAACCAATCCCATCAAAATAAATAGGCAAAGGATTATCGTTCTCATTTGTTTAGTTTAATTCCGTTCCTAAGACGTTATAAGTCTTTCCAAATCGATTTATAACCCATTGAGAGTGTCTATCACTCCAAAAGAATTTGGATGTCTTAGAGTCGATATTCTCAAGGATTCTGCCTGTTCTATCTTCTCCATTGATTGAAACATAGAAGTCTTCGATTGGTCCAGACATCTTAATAGGCATAAATATGGTGTCTCCAATTTCTCTAACATCCAAATTTACTTGGAAGTAGCAATCTTCATATATTTGAAAGTGGATATTTGATATAACTCCTATTTCAGAATCATTGGGAATTATTTCAGCTGTATTCCCTTTAATTCGAATATCCACATTTTGACCAATTAAACAATTCGAAATACAAAGAAGAATAATCACTATTATATTTTTCATTTTATTAGTTAATTTTTATATCACCTTCATCAGACGTTGCTTCGGGTTGATTGTCTATTTTTTTATCTCTTAGTCCCATTAATGAATTATATCCACCATAACATAACCAAAGAGCTGTAACTTCTACAAAATCCCAAGCTTCCATAACTCTTAAATTTAAACACAAATACACAATTGTCATCACAAGAAATACCCAGAACACAATAAATCTTTCTATCTTCTTAGAGGAAAATAATGATTTCCTATTAGAGAATGTTAGTATGAATTCTTGAAGATAGTCTGCCTTTTGTGTTTTCAATCAATCTTTTTTTTTACTAATTTCTAGTGTAAGTGATTTAACTTCTTTGGTTAAATCATACATTGCATCTTTCAATTCTTCAAACTTATCACTCATTGAATTGTGTTTATTTACAAAGTCATTTTTTAATACATCTAATTCATTCTTTGTGTTGGCGTATTGCTTCTTTAACTCTTTAACATCATCAATGACATCTTTTAAAAAATATGACAACGCTCCAAATAAAATACCTATAATAATATATTCAAGATTATTCTCCATTTGATATTTCGTTTATTTTTAATTTTTCTTTTCTTAATTTCCAAGCTTTTTTAAGAGAAATTCCCCTTTTAATTTTTGTTTCTTCACTCTGTTTCTTACCCTTTAATGATTCACTAATCTTTCTTTTTAATTCTTCTGTTCTTTTACCTGTGTTTTTACCCTTCATGGATTTTCTTTGTCTTTCTTTCGTCTCTTGTGTGGCTTTTCTTCCAACATTATATTTATGACCCATACGAGATTTAGACATTCTTTCTCTAGTTTCATCTGAAAGTTTTCTACCTTTCATCCAAACATTTTTACCTTTCATTTGTTTAGACCTCTTCTCTTTTGCCTCTTTAGATATTCCACATGCACCCTCACCACCATCTGTAAAATTAACTAAAGGACCGAGACCTAAATCCATTCTTCCTATTCTACCAATCCAATATTTTTCTAATTCAAGTGATAAATCACCTGTTATGTTATTTTCTAAAAAAATAACATCAAATCCATATTTATTTGCTATACTAAACCAATATTGAGATCTTCTGCCTCTTCCCTTTTCATATGCCCTACTTCCCTTTCCTCTACCCACATAAAATGGTTCTCCATTAGTTAATTTAATATGTAAATAAACATAAAAATCATTATCCATTTTTAATACTTATTTTAATATGGAATCAATTTTAGAATCCCTATCTTCTTTAAGCTTTTTAAGCCTAATCGTTTCTAAATAAGTTTCACTAAGTAAATTGTTTGGCTCTAGACTATTCCAATCACCCTGTGTTATGTAGCTGGATTCTGAATTTCCCAGATTGTTCAAACCTCCTTGTATTATATTATTCATAATCTATTTTTTTATTTTTTTGACGGTCGTAGTCCTTGATCGTCTTATGTCTTCTATTTCCCCTTAGAAGAAACGCAATCATCTCAATTACACGATGTTTAATACGTTTCTTCTTTTTCATTAATATAGTCCAAACATATCTGTATATGGGCTATCATATCTTCCACATTGAGGAACGTATTCTGGGAATAATTCCTGATTGCAATCTAAATAGTTTAATAAAGCAGCTTCCAAATCTCTAACTCCAAGCTCTAATTCTTTATTCGTATCCCATTGTTTATTCAAATCTATGGGATTGGAAAATTCAGATCTTTTCTCCTGGACTCCCTTGTTCGTGATTGAATAGTTTTGATTGACACCTAAGAAATATTTTGCCCAATTTGCCAAAACTGGAGCAACATATTGGTTTGTTAAAATTAAATAATTACCAGCTAATGATGATGAATTTATATCAGCATCAATTTTATTATAAAGGTCTTTTCCTAAAATTGAATATATTTTAACGAATTGAGCTTTTCTAATCCAGTGATTGATTATATTAGCATCAATATTTCTATCAACGCCTGTTTCTCTGAAAAAATATTCTTGATCTATAAATATTGAATATGTCATTATATTGTGTTTGTTTCTGTTGTTAAAAGTCCAGATATTAAATCTGGGTGAACTCCATGAGCCTCTAACAATGCTTTCTTTTGGTTTATGTTTAGATTAATATCTTTAATAATTTCAATTGGATTTATTTCAATTGGGACAAATATTCTGAACTTCTGAATTTTTAGATCAGTCAGATCATATAAATATTCAAATGTATCTTCAACAATCTTTTGAATTGGATCAATACTCATTGCTTGGAATATATTCAATGAATCAACCAATTCTTTTGTTCCACCTAATTGACCTGGTGTTTTTATTGAGAATAGATTAGGATTCGTTGCTCCATGAGCTGTCATAATTGCTGTTTCAACTCTTTCCTTCTGGAGGGTAATATACTTATCATTATTAATATTTGATCCAGAAATATCTTGAATAATTGGAGCCATTTCTTTATTCTCAACGAATGTGAATAGTGTTTTGTTTGTATTTTCTTCACCTTGTGAACTCATTCTTATCTTTCTAACTATAGTATCCTTTTCCTCTTGTGTCTTTTTAGGTCCTATTAAGCTAATATGCTTTGACGTATGGAATCCATTAATTACAGATTTTAGATGAAATACATCTAACCTTTGTTCCAATTCTATGCATTCTTTGGCTGAAATCCAAATTGGTTCTGGGTACCATCTAGTTCCTAATTTACAATAGTATATTTGAGTTGGAAACTTTTTAGCAAGGGTCTTATCGTATACATGATAGTCTTTTTTAACACACCTGAAATCATCCCAATTTTCACATATTCTGAAATATTCAATATCATCTGGTGTTGGTGTGACTGTTACTTCTTTTCCATTTATGACTTCTTTCTTTTCTTCTGGATATACAATTCTAACTTTCTCAAAGGGGATACATTCAATTTTTCCAACAGATGAATCTTTATTAAAAAATACTTTTAAGAAAAAACCACCACATTCATTGAATGAATCCATTAGTTGATATAGAATATCATTCATATCATTCTTTGAATCTGCATTATTGAATAATTCCTCAGGCATATTTTTCCATCCACCACCAGCCATTAATTGACCCTTAGAATCTAGAATCCTAGAATGCATCGTTGACTTATGTCTTAATGATTTAATATAGTATGGATATTTGTTATCCTCTCCCCAAGAAACAATTCCTCCTCTTCTAATAACCTCTTGATATTTTACTTCCTTCCAATCTTTATGACTCAAAGAGATCATTATCTCTTCAACTGGTTTTGGAAAATCATTTTCTTCTATCATTCTATTCTATTAATTTTGTATTGAATATTTATTTCATTATTTATAATGACTTGCGGATCACCTTGAATTTCTAATATATCAGAATATACTAATCTTCCAGTATCTATATTTAAAGATGGTGTTGCTCCCATATTATAAATCCATAAATCATAATACCCAACTGGATTATTGATTATACCATTGTCTAAATCTGCGATTGATTGTGTGCATGATATGGTAAATCCAGCATAAAATAAATTTCCTGATCTAGAATCATCACAATGAAATATTGTTGATTCGAAAGTTTGTGTATCTTTGATCAAAAATGTATACGAATTGGTGCCACTTTGTATATCTTTTAGTGGAATATTAACCGAATTTACTTCATTTTGATGTAGGTATATCATATTATTATATATTTTGAATTTCACAAAAAAACCCACCATACCTAAATATGATGGGTTTAATTGAAATATTAATTAGAATTAAGCATCAGCTATGAACAGCTGCTTGGAATAGAGCTGTGTTTATCTCATAAGAGATCTCAGCAGACACACCAGCGAGTGTCAATGTGCTTGCGGCTGGATCAAGAACGGCCTGACCAAGTCCAGAGGTCAACGCGGTGGATGACATTGGTGACTTAAGAGTCGCCAAGTGTATCTTACCAGATAGATCCTCAACAGCTACTAACCAGAATCCTTTGTATAGAACCGTGGTATATCCATTTGAATTCGCATTGAATCCAGGAATAACGAAGGTTACAGAAGGTCTGATAGCCGCGTTTGTTGCGTTTGTCTCACCAGCTGCAGTAAAGTTAATGCTTTCAGCAGGTTGCTCAATTTTATACCACGAAGGGGTGGCTCCACCCCAAGAGGTTACGATGTTTGTATAGGATCCTGTCAATCCCCAAGAAGTTGAATAACTCTTTAAGAATTTGGTCACATATACGGTGGAAGCTCCACCAATTTCCTTACAGAAATCTGCTAAGGTAAAGTTTGCGTTAATATCACATGCCATTTTGTTTTAATTATTTTTTTTATTATTGAGCTACAACGATTCTATTTCCTGCAGGAACTACTGCGGATGCAAATATGTGCTTATATCTATATAGAGTTTTATCCGAATTGAAATCATAGTATGAATTGAAAGTCTTTACCATTGGATCTCTATCACCACCCATTATGATGTATTCCTTCTTTGTTAAGAGAGCCTTTGATTGAGCTGTCAAACCAAATTGTGGCTTAACCATGATGTTTGGGTGATTGAATAGTGGGTAACCAGTCAATTGAGCTTTAGCACTATCAATATGATAGTTACCAATGTTTCTCCATGATTGTAGGTAGTTAAGGAATGTATCCAATCCAACATAAAGTGTTAAATCAGAATCCATCCAAATATCTGGATCAAGTGCTGCGATCATTGCATCAAACATAGCGATTACGCCGTTTGAAGCTGAAGTTGAAACAGATCCATTGAATGAAGCTGTAGCAGCACCCGCTGTTAAAGCTTTTGATATGATGGAAGTGAATCCAGATGCACCTCTCCAGAAGACATTAGAAATGTCTCTAGCTACATAACTCATTCCTTGTGCGACGAAATCAGCCTCTAAAGGAATTGAATTGTCATTAGCATCACCTACGTTCTCATAACCATAGAAATACTGTCTCAACTCATCTTTACAAAGAGCTGTTTCATATTTCATATACTTACCCTGAAGTAGGATAGGCTCATGTGACATAGTTGCACTGTCAACGAAAGTTGAGCAAGTACCAACCACTCTTGTCCATGATTGAGAAATAAATGGATCAATACTAGCAATTCCTTTTTGGAGCTGAACGAAATTGACAGAATCTGCCAAGTTATCAGATGCTAAAATCTCTCTAATTATATTAGGTGAAGATTGATCGATAACTTTATCAAATCCAGTAAAATCACTAGAATAAGTTAATTCCTTTTCTTCAAGGAACTTTTGAAATTTTTCTTTTTTGTTTGTCATTTTATTATTTAATTTTAAATAGAATTTAATCTGTTTATTCTCTCCAATTTTACCTGTTTCTCAAAAGATACTTCCTTTTCAGGAACTATTTTTGCTGGTGTGTCTTCAATTGGAGTTTTTGAATACTTTAGAATTTTCTCAGAGTGGTCCTTTATATCAGTAGCGTTTTTAGCTATTTGCTCAGATTGCTTTTTAACTATCTCGATCAATTCAGTAATACTGTTTTTCAAGATCTCAATATTCTCATCAGCTTTATTTACAACTGGAACTTCATCTGCTGGTTTGTCTTCAATTGCAACAATAGAATCAATAACCGATTGACCAGCTTCGTTATTTACAACTTTAATAACTAACTTATCAGTTTTGTGTTCCCCCTCTGGAGCGTTTATCTTCGTTCCGTCTGCGGAGATCATATAGACCTCAACGCCTGCCTTCAATTCTCCCTTTGAGTAAATAACATCTCCACTGGCCAATTCGGTTTTTATATCTTCGTGCTTAACTTCTTCTGTGATATTTTCGTCCTTTACTGGAGCATCACTAGAAAAAATGAGCTTCTTCAATTCCAAAATACCTGTCTTTATTAGATCATATGCTTCCTTTTCGTTCATAGATAGTATTAATTTCTAATGATTATATATTTCTGTTATTGAAAACAGACATGATTTCATCAACTATTTTATTAAGATTCTCTTTTACCATATCAATATGTTCTTCTTTTGAATAATGTAGCTCATAGGTTTCACCAGTATCCTCTAAAAGAAACACAGATTCAATAGAAAAACTTGAATATCCATCAGTTACATACTTTAAGAAGAATTCTTTATCTTCAATGAATAGTTCTAACCACCAGGTTCCTAGAGGAACATCATAATTATACTTAGCTTTAATGTATTGCTTATCAATATTATCTTTAATAATCATAGATTTCTTGATTATAGCACTGACTTTGAAGTCATTATTATGCATAAAATCAAATTTATTTCCATCTTGTTGATTCACAAAGTCATCAGCAAACAATTCAACATCTTCTTTAGTATGATAAATAGCAACAAGATCACCATTTTCCATTTTCTTAACAATATCCATATCTGGAATCAAGGCCGGCCCAACAATCATTTGTTGAACTTCAACAGCTTTAAATCTTAAAATTGTTTCGGTGTCTTTTCCATAGGAAAGTCCTTTGGATTTTATGGCAGGATTATCAACAATAGATGTTATCTTTTTCTTTCCAACTATAGTCTTTGCTTTCTTCCTTTTAATTATTTTTTTCATCAATTTAAATTAATTTAATATTTGAGCTCTAGTCTCAATTCTATCAATACTATTTTGGACATCACTTACTTCATTAGCAGATATGTTATTCTGAATTATGATTGGTTGTGATGTTGTTTGTGCTGGATTACCAGTCTGTCCTATACCAACAAAGTCTTGAGCCTCAAATTGTGGAGCAGTTGGAATATCCGGAACACTAATATCTGGAACCGACCCGCCTCCCCCACCTCCAGAGGATCCAGATTCTGGGAATTTTTGAGAAGCAATTATGCCTATTTGAGCTGCTGTGATTGCTCCTGTTGCAACAGCTAGTATTGGTCCAGCTATTGCTCCAGCAGTTAAAGCTGTAACTACAGCTTGTGCTCCTGATGCAATAGTCTGCCCAATCTTAATAGCCTTTTCTTGATCGAATGCTTTTTTCTTTATTGCATTTTCTTTCTTTCTTGCGTTTTCTTGGAGAACTTTATTCTTCTCATCAGAGTCCTTATTTATGTTGTCAACCGCTTTTGAATATTGCTCTTGAGTAATAATTCCTTTATCTTTTTGATCTTCTAGATTTTTAAGTTTTGTATTCTTTTCTTCTTCAGATGCTATTAGACTAGTTTCCAATTCCTGATTTATTAGATCAATTCTTTCTTTAGATTGTTGTTGCAGAACTTGATTTATAGCTGATAGAGCTTCAAGTGCAACTGCTGCTCCCGCTGCTAATTTATCTGTAAAAGTAGCATTCTCATCACCAAAGACAGCTAATTGATCAGTCAATTGCTTAGCCACATTTCCAATACCTTGGAATATACTCTGAGTGGAATCTTTTACAATTCCATCCATTATAGAAAAGGTTTTTTGAAGAGCCTCTATGGTTGCTTTTGTTTTAGCTAATTGTTTATCTCGTATATCTTGAATATCATCATTGTGCTTCTGTTCAGCAACCAAATCTGCATTTCTAAATTCTTCTTTTAAATTGGCAATTTGTGCTTCATTACCATTGGCATCAGCAATAGCTTGATCAAGAGCTGCTTGCCTTTGTTTTTTCTCTATATCATATAATTTATTGAGACTTTCAATTCTTTGAGCAGCAGATAAATTCTGTTGTGATTGTTCTAATATTAGATTCTTAGCTCTTAAAGCCTCAGTTTCTAATTGTAGATTGGTCTCACTATCAATTATGTCCTGATTGAATTTCTTAGTTTCATCAGCCTGATTTTGTTTTAATATTACTACAGATTTGGTTGCATCTTCATAAGACTTTTGTAAAGTTGCTAATTGCTTATCTAATTCGGTTGTATCAATACCCTTTTCTCTATTATTGGCTATTTCATCTTCTAATGATTTAATTAAATCAGCCTCTTTCTTAATATTGTCTTGAATTATTTTAAGCCTTTCAGCATATTTCCTATTTATCTCACTTCTATCAAATTCTATTTGTTCATTATAAGATCTAGCTTGCTCTGCAATAATCTCCTCATCAATCTTTTTCTGATCATCAACAATCTTTTTAGATTCTTCTTCAAATACATCAGCTCTCTTTTTGTAATAAGCTGCTTGTAATTCAAGTAATAGAGCTTGATTTCTACCTGTTAATTTTATAAGTTCTTTGTATTCATCATCTATTGCGGTTAGGTCTACTTTAAATGGACTTATATCTTTTTCATTTACACTCTTAACAAATTCTCTAACCTTATCATATCCCTCTTTGACTTTATCAGCTTCTTGTTGATAAATTTCAGATCTTTCTTTCTGACCACTTTTAATTACCAAAGTTTTCTCTTTTTCAATATCTGAAAAGTCTGCATTAGATTCTTTAAGAGTTTGAATTTGAGTATCCAAATCCTTCAATCTTCTTTCCTCATTCAATTTTGATTCTTCAACAGCCCTTTTAGTGTCGTTTTTAATTAAAGAAACTTGAAGATCTTCAACGTTTTTTGCTGATTGATCCTGAATATCTTGAATCTTTTTTAAGTGATCTGCTCTTAAAGCAACTCTTTTATTAAGATTATCTTCAAGTGATTCTGTTATTTCTTTTAATCTATCTTTTTCCTCTTGTGAAAATTCTACGTCTTCTTTATTAGCTTCTTTTTTTGCCTTACTAGTTAAATCAATAAGTTCAGCAGACTTTCTGATCTCATCTGCTTGTTGTTCTAATAATGAAATATTATCATCATAAACTTGTTTTTGAGTCTTTAATTGATTTTGATTTGCTTTATCTCTTAACTCATATAAATTAAATTCATCAACCAATCTCTTTTTATTTTCATCAGATAAACCATTTAAAGCATCATTGAATGTGTTTATGTTTTGTATAGACTTTGTAATATTTTCTAATCTCTGTTCTGAGGCTTGTTTGGATGCTTCAGCAGCTTCATCCTCTGCCTTACTTGTCAATCCAATAGCATCCGTTAATGCAAAGAAAGCATCAGTGACAACACCAACCAAATCTCCTATAAATTCTAATTGAGCAAATATGGGCCCGAAGGTCTTTTTAAGAGAATCAAAATT
>ERZ869929.662-NODE-662-length-17348-cov-7.557046_pt1 | contig 17348 bp, 25 predicted proteins | sample MGYA00579312_ERZ869929 | MGnify/ENA primary metagenome ERZ869929 (study PRJEB32216, sample SAMN09231818) | wastewater metagenome | place: USA: Maryland | collected 2016-08-09 | study: EMG produced TPA metagenomics assembly of the PRJNA472060 data set (Reclaimed... | reverse complement strand
TTATTGATGTAAGATTCCTTAAGTCAGGATCAAGATCATAAAAGAAAGGGTTGCACATTGAAAAGATATTATAATTAGATCTATATTGATTAAGGATCTTAATCAAGGCTTGTTGTTCTGAATTGCTAAACTCTCTATTATAGGCTGCATTGATCATTTCATCAGCCATGACAATCTTGAATTTTCTTCTTAACAGCTTGATCATATCATCTCTAGTATAGACCATGTCACGCTTAGCACAGAAACCCCCAGCCTTATAATCAACACCCAGATGATTAATGAAATACTTCTTTAGTTTTATACAGAACTTCCAATTCCCTGTTGATTTGCCTGATCCCCTTTTTCCAACCCAGGCAATAACACAATCAAGCCTGTTCCTTTGTCTTTGCTTTGCAATGTTAACTATATCTTTGATTCTAAAAATAGGATATTTTGGCATTGTTTAAGGCCTGTCAGACATTCTCTTCATGACAGATTCTTTGAATTTATCTGGATCAAATTCTTCAAACTTATTAAAGATAAGATCTGCATTGTTCAAAGGTTCATTAATATCTTTTTTTATCTTGATCATCTCTTTCAATAATCCCTTGAAAGCATCTTCATTGATATCAATCTTTTTTCTTCCATCAACAATCTTTATTTGTTCAATCATTGGCATAAGATTTTCAATCCTTTCAAGAGTTTTATAATATTCATCAAACTTTATCTTGTCTGCTTTTCTTATTGCAAAATGTGTATTCTCAATAATAAGCTTAAGATTCTCAAAAAGTCTTTTGATTGAATTAAGTCTTGCAATAGTTTTCATTTCATTGTTTGTGATGAACTCAGCAATCATTTCAGATGTTCCAAAAATAGAGATCATTTGATATTGATCACATTCATATAAAAGTTTCATTATCTTATATTTAACAAAATCAGCAGCAACATTCCAGTTCCCTGTTTCAGAAACAGGATCAAAATAGTTATTCTTCTTGAACATCTTTTGTCTTTTCTACAAGATGTTTTCTCAATATAAAAACAACTGCATCTTCCCTTGATTGGAAATCATTTTCAAGACGATAAATAAGAAGTTTTTTATTAACTTCTGTAGGAAGATCAATTTGAATCCACATCTTTTAAAACATACCTCTAGATATAGCAAGATACATTTTGCTTATAAAGATTATTGGATTATACAAATCATATAAATTGTTAACATTGTTACAAGAGGATTTAAATGGTTTATTCTACTCCACAAAGAAAGACTACTTGGTATAGTCCATCACCTTCAGCAACAACAGGAATGACAATTAATCCAATAACTGGATATGTTCAAACTCCAAGACTTCCTGTCAATAAGCCAGGTTCAGGAGGAACAACATCTTCATCTTCTGATTCTTCACAAACTTCATCTGAAACAAGTGATAACAATTCAACTAATGTTTCAACATCTCAAACATCAAATTCAAATATAACTTATACTCCTGAATATCTTTATGGCCAGGCAAGACTTGAAGATTTCAAGAAGAAATATATTGAAAAATATGGATTTGCTGAACAAGAAAATGCAATAAGAACAGCAGAAGCAACAATCAGAAGAATTGAATCTGGTGAAATAACTTCTGCAACAAAACCATTTGGATATGGGTTCTCACCATTAGATCAGGCATTAACAAAAGACAATGTTTCTGATTTCAAAGCACAACTTGAAAGATTAAAAGCCCAAAGAAAAGGGGCAATGTCAGGTGGTGGATCTTCAGGTCCTTCAAATTCAGGAGGTTCAGCATCAACAGAAATTCCCATTCAAAAAGGTCCAGAATTAGTTTATGGCCCAGCCCCAGGATTGATGCAGCAATATAAAGATGTCATTGCTAATGAAGGTTATTTTGGAGGAACAATAAGTTTTATTGGATATAAAACTGCTGGACTATTTGATCAAGTCTTGAATGAAGGGAACATTGGCATCTACAAATTTAAAGGGGCTAATAGTTACCAACAAGAAGGAATAAGAAATCTTGGTCAATTTACTGGTGAAACTGCACTTGTTACAATTCCAGGGATTCAATATATTGGGGCTGGATTAATGACTGGAAGAGGTGTTGAAAGTGTTGCAACAAGTTCAGGAAGAGAAAGACTTAATATTCAAGTTGAAAATCTTATTAATGAAGGTAATTCAAAAACATATTCAAGGTTTGTTGTTGGTTCTGGACCTGTTCTTGATGTTGCTTTTGGTGGGGCAATTCTATCATCTGGTTTAAAAGAAAGTGTTAATGCTGCAAGATTAAGGAATATTGAAAGAACACCACTTGTTTTAGATTCTGAAAGAAGTGTGAGAATAGAATCACAGACAAAAGGATTTGATATCCTTTATGGTTCAAAAAAGGTTGGAAAAGAAACTTTTAATGTTGAATTGCAGCACTCATTCCTTAAAATTATGGATTCTGAAGGAAATTTAAATAAAGTCATTTATGAGAATGGAAAAGGAATTGTTTCAAGATCAAGAGGAAATAAGGTTGAAGGAATATTGTTTGAATCTGGTGGAAATATAAATATTCAATCAAATGCAAGGATCATCAAGGAAGGAATTGACTATCCTATTTTAGATAAAGGGCCTTATAAAAATACTTTAGATCTTAAAGACTTTCAATCAGCATCTGGAACAATCTTTGTTAAGCCTTTAAAGGAAGGATCAATTTCTGTTGAAAAATATCTTAAATTTCCATCACCAAAATATAAAGTCAATTTCATAACTGAATTTAAAGGACCTGAAAATCCAGAAATAAAATTTGGAAAATTTGGAGGGATTGGAAAGGAAGTTTCTGAAAATGAGATCTTGTTTGCTTCTGGAAAAACTAAAAGTTTAAGATATTATCCTATTGAAGATAAAATCACTTCAATCCAAAATATTGAAAATATTGGAAAGATAAGAAGAATTGAAATAAATGAAAAGGACCTTAACCCAAATACAGAATCATCAATTGATTCAGGCTATAAATGGATTAAAAAATTAGATAGTGGAAATCTTAAAACAAGCCAAGTTCAAAAGACAAGCCCAGCATCTGCAAGTTATATCAATGAAGTTCTGGAAAAATCAATAAATCTTTTTGAAAAGCCAGTTCAGAAAACAAGTTCAAAGATAAGACCATCAATGAAATCAGAATTAAAATCAATGGGACTTTCAGATTTGGAAACACCAAAAGCAAAACAAAAATCAAATCTTTCTTCAGGTCAAAGGTCAAATGATTTATCATTATCAAGAAACTTTGATGCCTTAATTTCTGGTCAGAATTCAAGGCAAAAACAAAGAAATGAATATAAAACATCTCTAAAATCTGAACAAGTTTTAAAAAATGATCTTATGCAAAGAGAAAGTCTTGATTCTTCATTGGCTTCAAAATTAAGATTTAATACTAAGCAGCAATTTAAAACAACTCCAAAAAATCCATCACCAATGATTGATATTGGATTCCCTAATTTTCCAAAGCCATCAAAGAAAATTGTTCCCTTTGTTCCTTTTGATTTAGACAATCAATTAAAGAAAGAATCAAGATCAAAAAAGAGATCAAGATCAAATGACAGATTGATTTTGACATCAGATTTCATTGGCAAGACATTCGGAATAAGAAGAAAAGTGAAAAGAAAGGATCTTTATAGAAAAGCAAGGGGGCAAGAATTTGACATTGGAATTGCTGGAATTCCTGAATTAATTGATTAAAATGGAAAATGAATCTTATATAAAAGCTTTAGAAATGCAAGTTCAAAAAGAAAAGTTGAGAAACCAACAGCTTGAAACAACCCATGCAGCAACAATGTTTAATTCTGAAGAGAATGAAAACATTGTCAAATATCAATTAGATATCCAGGCTGAATTAAAAAGAATTGAAAGATTATTAAGAAAGCATATCCCAAGAGTTGACCAAAAGACAGGAAATGAATATTTTGAAGTTCCTTCAGAAGAAGATCAGCTTTTGAATGAAAAAGGAGTGAATGAGATCTTAAACTTTTTATCCTGGTATATGCACAAAGGAATAATTCTTTCAAATTTTAGCCAGGAAGATATAAACACAACAATGAAACAAATATCCATGGATCTGGTAGATTTTATATTCAATACCTGTGAAGATCTAGGCCTTTATACTGAAGAAAGACAAAAGCATTATCCAAAGATTGTCATGAATATTATTAATGTCATTCATGCAGCATATTTAAGGGCCTTGAATGGTGGTGAAAGAGAAAGCTTAAGAAAGAATATGATAGTCAATGGAACTATTGACCAGAATCAGAATCAAAATCTTCAGGCCTTGCAAAAACAATCAAAATGGTATAATCCATTCACATGGGGTGGTGGATAAATGGCTGATCCAATAACAACTGGTGAAGCAATTCTTTATATTGGAATAGTTTTTCTTAATCTTATCTTGTTATTTTTCTTTATGGCCCTGGCAATATTACTTCCATGGAAAAATAAGAAAAATGATGACAACCAAATCATAAGCATCAATAATCTTAAATGGTTGAAATTTGCATCTTTTTTTATTAGTTATCTTGTGTTTATGTTTATGATTGCTTATCTTTATGAACTTTCTTTAAAATATTTGAGTATTGAAAGCCTTTCAAACATTCTTAACTGGCTTTATTTGTCATTGATTGGGCTTATAGGCCCATTGTTAATTGTTTCAATAATAGTCCTTATCATGCAGATAATAATGGATAGGAAAACTCAAAAAGCACTTGAAAGGGGGCTTCTGACTTGGAGATGATAAAAGATAAACCAATAAGGGCTGATCTTGGTTTTATAAAAGATCTTGATGAAATAAAAGAAGCAAGAAGAGAAAAAGGGGTTGACAAACCCAAATCAAGACTTGACAGACCAAAAACAAAATCAGACAGAAGATTAACACAAGCAATCACAAGACATAGATTTTGGAAGATTATCAAGGAGGACATGATAAATGCAGAAATGCTTGATTAAAATGAATAAAAAAGGATCTATACTTGATATGATTGTATTTGTTATATCAGCAATAATAATAATTCTAGTTTTAGCAATGTGGTTTTATGGATGGCAACAAATAGATCATGCCTTTCAATCTATAAGTGGGAATGCTGTCATTGAAAATGCAGTTGATACAACCTTTGGCCAAGTCACACCAGCCTTTAATAATTTAAAATGGTGGTCTTACATGATTATTTTTGCACTTGTGATTTCAATGTTTATCACTAATTATCTAAGAAGAATAAGCCCATTTTTTATCATAGGTTATATTTTCATGAATATCATTGCCTTGATTCTTGCTGTCAATGTTTCAAATTCTTATGAAAGTTTATTGAATGATCCAATAACAGGAACAACACTTCAAAGTTTCCAAGGATCAACATTCATTATTCTTTATCTTCCAATATGGGTGATTGTTATTGGATTCATTGGTCTTATATTTTTATTTGCTGGAATAATCAGGGATTCAATCAATCCAGGACTATCAGGAGGTAGTGTCTTATGAAATTCAAACTTTTGTTTAACTTTTTCATGATGCTAGGGATTTTAATATCCCTGGCATCTGCTCTTAACTTTGATAATGTAAAGACTTATAGCAAAGCAACAAATGAAATAACAATCACAAACGCTTATGGATTAGGTTCAGACCTTGCAAAATATAAATTAACTAAAAGTGAAAACAGCATAATAGATGCTTATGCTGAAGGTTATGTGACATTATATTCTGATGGACCTTTATTTGAAAACCTTAAATTTATTGCAACAGACAGAAAAGAAAGAACCTTGCAATATTCTATATATTATTATTCTTATGAAGATGTGGAATTTAATGATCCTGTTTATGGTGAAGTATGTGAAGCAGTAAAAGGAACAGTCAATGGATCACAAAAATGCATAAATCAAATTATAGAATATAAAAAAGTCATAAGAAATGTTGAAGTAAGACATGAATATAAGTTTGGAACAATTTTAAAGGCTGGAACTTATAAATGGAGAATTGAAGCAAAACTTCCAAGGCCAAATTATGCAATTGATTGGCAAGTTGAAGTTTTAGGTCAAACTCTTTCTGAGTGGAGTTGGTGGGCTGGTGATGGTAACACATACACAAAGAAAAGACAAATAACAGTTACAGAACTTTCAGGAAAAGATCTTTATAATTATACAGTTTTATTAAAAATAACTTATGACAGCGATATGCAGACTGATTTTGATGATCTTCGATTCACAGATTCAACAGAAACAACTGAATTAAAATACTGGATAGAACAGAAAAATGATAGTTCAATGGCGAGTGTATTTGTAAAAGTTCCTTATCTTGCTGCATCTTCTGGAACAAATATTTATATGTATTATGGAAATGCTGGTGTTTCAACAACTGGAAATATATCCCAGGCCTTCTTATTTGGTGATGATTTTGAAGATGGAAGTTATACTGACAGATGGTCAGGATCAGGAACATGGTATGAAACAGGAGGTACAATATATCAAGGTGGGGCAGATGGAGCATCTTATCAATTATCAGCACCTTATGACACAAATAGAAATTGGAGTAAAGGAATTTTAGAATCTGCTTTTGCACCCACTACAAGTTATTTATTTGGTTATGTGTCAGTAAAATCAAATACAGGAACAAATTTCACTTCAGCTGGTTTTGGTTATGCAGACATGAGAGTTGGTTTAATTAATGGGGATGGAAATGCTTTATTGGATAACACACAAACAGGAAAAGCTTATTGGGGAAGTTATTACAATTCAACAAACAGATGGAGAGTGAGATTTAATGAAGATATAATCAATGTAAGTGTTCCAGAAAACTTAGACATTGTCAATTCAGTTCAAATCAATAAAAAAGTTCTTAATTCTGGAACAATTGGCTTATGGACCTATGGTCATACAATTTATTATTGGATTGGTTTAAGAAATTATTCTTCAGTAGATCCTGGTTATTCGATAGGTGCAGAATTGACAGACAATCCAACTCCATCAGTTCAATTGAATCAGCCATCAATAAATTATTATAACACAACAAATTCAGTCTTATTTAATTGCACATCAAATGTTTCAATTGGAGTTGTCAATTTAACATTGGTTATTGATGGGATAAATAATTATACAATCACAAATTCTTCAGCAAATCAAAACCTTTCAATACAGACAACTTTAGGATTTATAGAAGGTTTGCACAATTGGACTTGTGATGCCAGGACAAGTGCAAATGTTCTTGGAACTCAAAACGCAAAATATTTTATAATTGATAGAACACCACCAACAGCAAACATCATATTTCCAACAAACACAACATATTCTTATGGATTTATAACATCACCAACAGTGAGAACATCTATTAACTGGACTTGTTCAGATCTACATCCAGGAACTTGCATATTATTTAATGGAACAACAAACACTTCAGTTTTATATGGAACAAGTTCAACTTATGTTAATCTTTCTTGGGGTTCTTATTGGTTCACTTTATTTGCAAATGATACACATGGAAATAATGCAAGTTATAAAGTTGCTGCAACTTTTCAGTATGTTTTAAACCAGAATTCTATCACTTATACTCCTTCAACATTAGAAGGAAATGTTGAAACATTTTCAATCAATGTGACTTTAGGATCTGGAAGGACATTCAGTTCAGCATATTTGATTTATAATGGAACATCATATCCAGCTTCATATTACACTTCTGGACCCGATACAATAATCTATAAAAATATTGAAATGCCAGATGTTTCAGCTGTAACAAATAAAACCTTCTTATGGTCAATAAATCTTGATACTGGAAATGTCAATTCATCTGATTATATCCAGACAATAAATCCTTTGTCAATAGATAACTGCACAGTTTATTCAGTAAAGATTTTTAACTTCACTTTAAAAGATGAACAGGATCAATCAAGTCTTGGATCTTCTGAAAACACTTCAATAGAACTAGACCTTCAAATAAAATCTACTCAATCAACATCAATATTGAATTATTCTGGAATATTTAATTCAACAAATCCTGTGAGTGTTTGTTTAAACATTAACCTTTCAAATTCTGCTTATAGAGTTGATGGCCTTGTCAGATATGTTTCAGGTTCAAGAGTTCCAGAATTTTATAATCTTCAAAATTTATCACTTAAAAACACAACTATTCCACAAAATATTAATCTCTATGATCTAAAATCTGCAAATTCACAAGAATTCTTGATAACTTTCAAGGATAATTCATTTTTGCCTGTTGAAAATGCTTTAATACAGATCCAAAGAAAATATATTTCAGAGGGGGTGTTTAAGGTTGTTGAAATCCCAAAAACAGATAAAAATGGCCAGGCGATTGCACACTTTGACCTGAATGGTGTTATCTATAATATAATTATAATAAAAGATGGAAATGTTCTTGCTGTTTTTGATAATATTGCTGTTGTCTGTGAAAATGCAGTCATTGGCAACTGTAAGATTAACCTTAATGCTTTTTCATCAGGAACACAATTCACAAATTATTCAGAAAATAAAGGGCTTGTCTATTCAATAGCTTTTAATAAAGCAACAAGAAAGATAACAGTTTCATTCACAACAGCTTCAGGACAAGTTTCAACAGTCAGGCTTAATGCAACAAAGTTTGACAGGTTTGGGAATACTTCAGTATGTTCAGACAGTGTGAGTTCTGCTGGTGGATCTTTAATCTGTGATATACCAGGAAGTTATGGAAATGTAACTGTTATTTATGGTTTGTATAATAATGATGAACTTGTCACATCAGGAATTTATTCAATAATCCCAGAAGGAAAGAATTATTTTGGAAATGATGTTGCAATCATGAACTTGATGATATTCATGACAATACCTTTCATGTTCTTTTCATCAGTCATAATGTTTTTTATTGCAATAGCAATTGGATTCATACTTTCAGCTGGATTATTTTTATTGAATGGATTTTCATGGATTGGGGTGACTTCTTTCATTGGTTGGATAATTATTGTTATAGGGTTGATTGTATGGAGAATAAATAAATTAAATCCTTTAGGAACATAAAAATGGAATTAAAAGACATGATATCAAGTGCAATTTTGACAGCTATTGTCTTATTTGGGATTTTAAGTTTTGCTTATTATTTTGCTATTGACAACGATACTTCAACATCTTTGTTTGATGATCCTGAAATAAATCAAAGTTTCAAGTCATTGCAAGGGAACTTGACTGATTCATATTCTTCTGGAAAATCATCAAAAGAAGGTTATGAAAGCGAAAATCCAACATTATCAACAGATTCTTTTATCTTCTCTTCAATCATATCAACAGGAAAGACATTCACATCCACAATGACAAATATATTCAATATAACATTAGGATTAATATTTTCAAAACTTGGATTGTCACCAATATTGATTGGTGGAATTGTGGCCATCCTTATGGTCTTAATAATATTTTTAGCTTGGAGGGTTGTAAAACAAGGATAAAATGACATATCAAACATACGCAGAATTTAACCAGTCAGGTCTGACAGCATTATTCTTATATGCTGCATCAATAAGCCCAATATTTGTTTCATTAATGCTTTTTACTTTATTTATTATTGTTCTTATGGGAACTTATTTTGCACAGTTAAGAACCCAGGGATATGCAAGTCTTATAAGTTCATTCATTGCAGCTGCATTTTTTCAGTTCATCATTGCAATAATGATGACCTTAACTCCTGGACTTATCAACTTGACAACTCTTGCAGTTTCATTCACAGTCCTTGTTGTTGCAGTTATAATCCTTTTCTTTTCTTCAAAAAATTAATGTTACATTTTGTAACATTGTTAACATTCGTTTAAAAGTAAAATAAGGTTTTATAGGTAAACCTTGAAAGGGGGTTTATTAATTTCATGTTACATAAAAAAATGGATAAGAAAGGAGTTATGGGTTTAGGAACTGCTCAGCAATTTGTTGTTGGAATTCTTTCACTTGTTTTGATTGGTGTTCTTGTATTGGTTGTTTTAGGAACAATTAACACACCCTCAATAATCACAGCAACTGGAAATGGTTCAAGTGCAATTGTTGGAAACACAACTTCAGGATTGACAACTTTCTTTGGTGGTGTTGGAACTTGGTTCACACTTGTTGGTGTTGTAATAATTATACTGATTGTTGCTACTGTCATACTTGTTGTTAACAGGTTTGGTGGAAGAGATTCTTTATAAGAATCCATAAAAATTTTGTTTATTTTTTTATTTTTTAATTTTTAATTAAGGGAGGTGATAGAAAAGAAAATTAATATTCATTTAATGATCTTCAAAAACAAAAAAGGCTATATGCAAACTGGTTAAGATGCTGTATTTAACTGAAAGCTTTGTCTTTCAAAGAAATTGAATCTTATTCATGATATTCACCAGGAAAAGATGATTGACAATGTTCGCCAGGTCATGTCATGATTTTCCTTGTTTTTGAAGAATTAATCATCATAACTGGCCCAGGTGTTTGATTCTTTTCTAAGAAAAATATATTTATCGATATAATAAGAAATTGAAAATCTTTTCCATCTGTCTTTGCATTTTGGTCGCCAGAATAATTTTTCTAGAACATAAACCACAACAATTGTGCTTAAAAGATAGATTGTTTCTACTAACATATTGACACCTTTCTATATCACCTCAGGGTAGTATTTAAATTTATATTTCAATTTGCTTTCTTAAGTATTCCATGTAATCCTGATCTGTGTGAAGATAGACTGTTGTTGATCTAAGATCTGAATGGCCCAGGAAATTGGCTATTGCAAAAAGATCAGGCTTTCCATGATCCTTAATCTGCTTTCTTAAGATATGACTTGCTCTGGAATGTCTCAATGTATAAAGCCTGAAAGGAGGAATCTTTGAATTTTCAGGGGCTTTCCATAATTGAAGAGGTTTTAAGACTTTCTCTCTGAAGATATGTTTCATCCTTTGGGGTGAAATACAATTATTCTCAAAGCTTGGAAAAAGAAATCTTGATCCTTTCCAGAATCTTGTCCTGGGGAACTTGAAATATTCCTTGTAAAATTTAAAGAGATCAGCTGGAACTGGGATCAATCGATCCTTATGAACTTTGTTATTCTCTCCCCTGATCTTGACTGTCATGGATCTTAGATTAAAATCTGAAAATTTCAAGTAACAGGCTTCTTTTGGCCTTAAAGAAAGATAATAGATTGTTGCTACAATACAAAGATCCCTGATCTTCATGAAATTGCCCCAATCATTTTTAAGATAATCACTAGAATTGATAATTTGATTGAATATTTTTTTTATATCTTCCTGATCAAAAATCTCTGGCAGCTTCTTTGTTCCATTGTACAATAGTCGTTCCATTGAACTCCCATCATCTCTTAGCTTTTTCTTTTGCTTGATTGTTGTTTAATTCTAGTGGTGAACTTCATCACCTCAAAGTTAGCACTATGTTATTAGAAATCGCGATTCTATATTTTTGAAAATAATAATGTTTATAAACCTTTCTATATTACGGTAGGGTATGACAAAGAAGGAGATAAAAGGAGGTAATGAAAAAATGGATAAGATACAGAGAACTGTGTATAGGGATTTCTGTCAATATTGCAACAGGGAATTTGTTTCATTGAATGAAAGACAAATTGAACAAATCAAAGCTTCTCATGAAATGTATTGCAAAAAAAATCCATCAATAAAAGAAAATGAAAAGCTTAATTAAGTCAGAAAGACAATTTATTGAATGGAAAAGCTTCGACAACCCATATGTACAGTATTGGAACACCTTGAGCATATTTGATCCTTTTTTTCATAAAATTTATTGATGTCAGTCTATCAATCTAACAGGGATAAGGTTGTTAATTTCCTGAATAAATTTGTTCTTGATCCCTCTTTGTTTGACCAAGATCTGGATTATTATAAGGTCCTTGATGAAATTATCATTGAAACAGGATCTTCCAGGAAATTGGCTGAAGAGATCCTTAATTCTTACATTAGACTTGGAAAAGTCTCAGAATTCAGATTCCTGGTCACTTCACCTAAAATTCTAAATAATATCATAAAAGGGGGTGAAAAAAAGTAATATTTTTTTTCTGGATATTTATATATTAGTTGATAAAGTAGTATATACTATACTACTACTACTTTAGAGGTAGTATGCGATATCGGATAAAAGCCAATATGTTCTAGGTTTTCAAAAAAAAATAATACTTTTTTTTTCATAATGAAAGTTAAGGAAAGCATCACAATTGATGAAGAGCTTAGCAAATGGATCAAGAATCAAAATCTTTATCCTAGTGCTTCAGAATTCATTAATAACATCCTTCTAAGAGAATTTCAGAATCAAAATAATCCTTTTTACAAATTAAGGGATATTGAATTCAGGGAAGCTAAACTTAATGAAGAAAGAGAAAGAGTTCTAGAATCAATAAAACAGATCTGTGAAGAAGGCAGCAAAAAGGAAAGAGAGGAAGCAGAAAAAGAATTGAAATTAAAAGAGGAATTTGAAAAGAAAAAAAGAATGGAGATTCAGGAAACAATAAAAGATTTTTATATTCTTGTCAATAATCTAGGCCTTAATGACAATCTGCTGGAGATCAATTCTTATGCAGATCTTTCAGAGCTTGTTCAGGATATGGCTAAACATGATTTTAACAATAATAAAGGAATCAATAGTTCAAGATTAATCAAGATGGGTGGAATTCTGACAAAAATCTTAGAAGATCTTCAAAACAAGCAAAAGGAGGTCTTAGGAAAATGATTGATAAGGAATTGGACAGTTGGGATAAATTCACAAGTAATTTTATAAAAGCATCTGATGTTTCAAATGAAAGTGAAGCTTATGTTTGCATCAGTGTTGAGCAGACAGATGATGATCAGCCAAAAGTCAGATTAACTCTTGAAAGAGGAGAAAGAGAGTTTATTTTTGATCTTAACAAGACAAACATTAATAATCTCAAGGATCTGAAAGTTGAATCACCAAAAAAATTAATTGGAAAAAAGATTTATTTCAAGAAGGTCCTGGCTAGAAATCCCAATACAAACAAGGAGGTTGACAGCTTAAGGATCTATAAAATAGATTAATGTTCAAAAAAAGGTGTTTAAATCAGGTGATATTTTTTAAATTATTCAAGGGCCAAGGTTATCCCCAATATCCTGGCCCTTGTTTATTATCAAAAAAAACATGAAATGTAAAAATCCAAAATGCAACAATGAAATCAAGTATATCTTTAATAATCAATTCAGGAAAGTCTTTTGTTCAAATTCATGTTGTCATGAATTTTATAAATATAAAAATAAGGAGATAAGAAAAAAACATAATGGCCAATAGTCTTTGGGATTCAGCAAGTTCAATCTTGCCACAGTTTTCAGCTGCATCAACAATGAAGTGGGTGTTTGTAATAATCATAATTATACTTGTAGCTGTTGGAACTTTCCTTTTTGTCTGGTGGCTTCTTAATAAATGGAAGTTCAACAAGACAGCTGTTATTTTTGAAAAGATCAATGGAGTTCCACAGCCAGTCAAAAAACTTCCAGCAAGGCTTATTCCCTTAAAAAAAGCTGGTGACAAGGTGTTTTATATCAAAGGATATGTTGATCCCTATCAGTCAGAACCATCAATCCAGACCGGGGCAAATACATATTGGTTCTATGTCAGGGAAGATGGAGAATTGATAAATTTTGGCCCTGGTGATTTTGATTTTGATTCCAGGGAAATGGGGGCAAAGTTCCTTGAAAAAGAAATGAGATATGCAAGAACTTCTTTAATGAAGTCCATTGATGAAAGATTCAATAAGAAATCATGGTTGGCTGAAAACTGGCCAATGCTTGTTGCAATTGGTGTGATTGTTGTATTATTAGTCTTTATGTATTTGATCACTGGAAAGCTTGTTGAAGGCCTGAAAGTTGGTTCTGAAACTGCAAAAACAAATAAAGAAGTCACAGACCTTCAGGTCAAGATCCTTGGAATTGTTGATCAGATAAACAATGGAGGATCTGGAATAAAACCAGCTGGAACATGAGCAATAATATTGATTATGTAAGAGTGGTGAATGATATTCCATGGTATTGGGATTTATTTTTTTTATTTGTCTTAATCTTTGTTTTGACTGCAATTTTCAAATATATTGATTATATTTGTGAAAAAGCAAGGAGGGGAGAATGAAAGTTAAGGTCTTAGAATTTCACAGGTATAAATGTGGGATTATCAAAGTTCATGAATTCAAAAAACATAAAGGAAATTATATTAAAAATCCTAAATTTGATTTACATGAAATGTTAGTGAACCAAGCACATATAATGCATCCTCTTATTTATAAAAAATATTACTACATTGAAAAATGATAATTAAAATTTCAGTTCCAAAAAGATTTGAAAAATCAGAAGTCATAATTAAAAAAGTTCCTCCAAAAAAAAGCAGAAGTCAGTCAAGATGCAGGTTGTGAATTAATATGGGTGGAGGAAAAATGCCAAAAAGATCAAGAGAATTTCTTAAAAGAAGAGAAATTGAAGAAGGCAAACAAAAGACAATTGAAAATTTTAAGAAGGTGAAGAAAAAATGAATTTCAAAACATACTGGATTATTGAAGTTGATGCAACTTGCATCAATGATGCAAGAGAAAAGATAAGGAAAATCTATGATAGAATTAAATGCATTGAACTAAGGCTTGATGAAAGAATTCACAGCCACAGTTGGATTGACAAAGAGGATTTGAAATGACAACAGAAACTGTTTATGGATTCTTGCTTTTCTTTCAAATTTTGACTGCAATGATTGTTTTATTCTCCATAGAAATTGCCTTTTTTAGTTTATTATTTATATGTTTTTGTAAAGGTCTTTTATATCAATATGAACATTTTAAAAATGAGGAAATAAAAAAAGATGATCTACAATGATATCAAAAGAAGCCTTGAATGTGGTGATGGAAAAGAAGCCATCCTTCAACTGGCTGAACGGCTTGATGACATCCAGGATAAATTAAATAAATTAAACAAGAAAAAAGATGGAAGCGATAGTTGAATACTTAATTGTTGGTTTGATCTGTGCTTTTGTGGGCTTATTACTTGGAATATTTCTTTCATTTTTAATCACCTGGATAAATGGGATCAAGTTAAGATGGAAAGTTCCACAGAACTTAAAGGATTCCAATTATAAAGATCATCTAAAACAACACAAGGAGGTGGAAAATGCAAGAGAGAAAAGAAGAAAGGAAAGGATTGCCAGGATTGAAGAACTCCAAAGAAGAGATCTTGAAGCAAGAAAACGAGGGTTTGAAAAATCAAATAAAGAACCATCAAATGAAACAGCTTCTGAAGGATCAAGGAGAATTCAACTTCACACTTCTGTTGACATTAGAAAACCTATTGTCAGAACAAAACCAGATTCTCAAAGGGATTGGCCAAGCTTTAAATAATATTGGCCAGATAATGGATAAAAAAGGAGAACCAGAAGAACAAAGCCCTTCAGAACAAGAGGAAGAAGAATTTGAAGAGGAAGAAGAAGATGAACCTGAACTTGATGAAGAAGAAGATGAAGAAAATGAAGATTTTGGTTATCCTGATGAAAAAAACAATGCTGTTCCTAAACTAAAGAAGGCAAGATGAATTTTTTGAGAAAACAAGACATAATTCCTATAATTTTTTTAATTTTTTCAATTATAATTGCGATTTTCTTTCTTAAAGTTGCTCTAACAGATGGTGGGAAGTGTGTTTCATCACCTTTGAGGTATTATGAAGAGAAAAGCAATTATTCTTTGATTTGTGGTTGTTATAATTCCAATGGACCTTTCTGGTCCAGGCCTTTAAGCTATAATGATCTTATTAATGTCACAAATCTAAGGCCATAGAAAACTGATCTTTTAATGATTTTTTATTCACATGGGCGTAAACCTGGGTTGAAGTGATTGATTCATGACCAAGATATACTTGAATCTTTCTTATATCCCAACCCTTATCAAGAAGCCATGTTGCACAGCTATGCCTTAACATATGGGGGTGAATCCTTTTATTCAAGGCCTTTTCACTAGCTTCATAAATAAGCCTTCTATAAGTATCAGCTTTCATGAACAATGGCTTTTTAGGATCAGGATTTCTTTTTGAAGCATAATTCTTGATCCATTGTTCAACCCTAAACATTATTTTTGGAGGAACAAAAACAACCCTTTCTTTGTCACCCTTTCCAATAACTCTTAAATTACCAGAATTCTGAAGATTTTCTTTCCAGGATCTCCAGTCAAAATCAAAGGGTTTTATTTTTACAAGTTCATCACTTCTAAGCCCTCCAAAGAATTGCAAGAGAACCATTAATTTATTCCTTTCATTAGTCATCTGTCTTTCAATCATCAAAACTTCTTTGAAAGAAATTGCTTCTGGAAGTCTTATCCTGTTTCTTCCAGCTATTTTTGGAAGCTTGATTTCCTTTATTTTCAAGGCTTCATCATTTGAAAGGTTTATTGATTCTTTGTTATCCCATAAAAAATCAAGATAGTTTTTCAAGAAGGCCCTGGCAACCCTATTATTATGAGCAGTCAAAAAAAGATTAATTGTTTCCTGGTTAAGCTTTGAAAAGATTTGAAGTTTTTCAAGGTATAATAAATACTCTTTCACAGATCTTTCCTTAAGCTTCTTAATCTCCAGCCATTCTTTGAACCTTTCTTTGTTTGTTTCCATTTCAAACCTCTTAATTAATTAGGCAAACACCCCAGCCAAAAAGCCCAAGTGATACCCTACTAACATACATTAGTAGGAGTGACCTTGAATTTAAAAGAATATAGATAATTTTCAGACATAAACATTAATAGTCTATTTTCATCAGGATTGAGTAGTAATAAATAGATAATGCGAACTTCTCAGCCTATAATATAGCCTAAATCATCCCTTTGAGCATTGACCAAAGCTTCTTTCTTGTTCTCTTCTAGCTTGGCCTTAGCTTCTTTAAGCATCTGATACATGGTCTTACCGACATTCTTATTCTTTAGCATCATATTGATCCTGGTATTCCCTATCTGATACTTGATCCCATTAGCAATGAATATATTCTCTAAGCCATCACGATCAAGTTTATTCTGGATAAGCATATCAACAATCCTTTCATAAACACTCTTATCTTCGTCGCTGATTACATTCTCAGGGTTTGCAGCTGCTCTCTTGAAATCTCTTATGCTTTCATACTTCCTTTCTGCTGATGCTGACATTGGGCCATAATAAAGAACACCTTGGAAGGTTGTCAATTGTGAATATTTAGGTTTATAAACTCCTCTCTTGAACCAGGACTTCTCAATCTGTTGGTTTGTCTTTGTATCCCAGGGATCATTTGAATAGGTTGCATCATTCTGGAAATGAACTATTCCCACACCTCTTCTTATTATGTCAATCCTTATTGATGTAAGATTCCTTAAGTCAGGATCAAGATCATAAAAGAAAGGGTTGCA
>ERZ869929.661-NODE-661-length-17359-cov-11.227693_pt1 | contig 17359 bp, 27 predicted proteins | sample MGYA00579312_ERZ869929 | MGnify/ENA primary metagenome ERZ869929 (study PRJEB32216, sample SAMN09231818) | wastewater metagenome | place: USA: Maryland | collected 2016-08-09 | study: EMG produced TPA metagenomics assembly of the PRJNA472060 data set (Reclaimed... | reverse complement strand
TCGCCTGGTCGACGTTCGGCACCCGGATCGTGCCCTGCGGCTGCTCGGCACTCTGCCCCGGCGCGATGATTTCGATGGGCGCGGCCTTGTACGTGCCCTGCATCGCCGCGATGTTGCCGTTGGCGTCGAGCAGGTCGGCCGCGTAAACGATGTCCTCGCCGGCATCCGTCAGCAGGATCGGCGCGGCGAGATCGTCGTCATCGATCGTCAGCAGCACCGCGAACACCTCTCCCGTCGTCTCGGGATAGGCCGCATCACGAAACGCCTGCACAACCATCTACGGCACCATCATCAGGTTCATGGTCACGCGCCACAGCCCGCCGCCCATGGCACTGAGCTGGTATGGCGAGTCCGGCGCAAACCGGAAGCTCGCGGTCAGCCCGTTCAACTGGTTCGTCCAGGTGAACGTGAGCGCACCATCCTTCAACTCGTCCTCGAAGAAGCTGAGGAACACCGCCAGCTGGCCGGCCTGCAGATAGGTGTCGTTGCTGATGGTTTTGACCCGCGCGGTGGAGCGGCGCCGGACCTTGCCGGGCCCAACTTCCGTCCCGAACGCGATGACGTTCTTTTGCGGTGCGACCGAATAGCCGGCGATCAGCGGCGCATCGGGCAGAGAGAGTGGCCAGATGGGCATCTCAGGTCCGCTTCATGCCGGGGGTGACGCCGAAGCCGCGATACTGCCCCTTGGCCATGTTGTTCTTGATGCGCCCCTCGAACTCTTTGAAGATGTAATCGTAGCCGCCGGTGTTGTTCTGTCGCACCTCGGGCTGCGACGGCACCCCGTAGAAATTGTTGACTGGCTGCTGCTGGTTTCCGTTGATCGTCACCGGGATAGAACGGCCATCTGGCAATGGCACCGCGGCTTCCGGGCCGTTGTCGCCGAAGATCGCCGGCCGGTCGGTGACGCCGCCCTTGGCGTAGAGCCCCATGCCGAAGTCGATGCCGAGCTTGGGCGTCGAGTTGAACAGCCCACCAAAGCCCCCACCGCCGAAGATCGACGAGATGAGATTGCCGATCGCCGCGTCGGCGAGTTGCTTCGCGAGGTTGCCGAGCATGCCGATGAAAGCCTCGCCTGCCGGCACGCCGTTGAGCAGCGAGTCCGCAAAGCCGGTGAAGGCACTCGTCAGCGTGTCGCCGACGGTTTCGGCGAGCGTCTTGAATTTGGGGATGGCCTTATCGACGCCAGCCATCAGGTCTACGATCGCCGTCTTGGCGGCAGTCGCGCCGCCGGTGAGATCTCCCAGGTCGATCGTAGGCAGCGTCGGCTTGTTCGTCCCGAAGCCAAACTGCCCGAGGTCGCCGAAGCTCGCCCCGCTACCGACCGGGTCCATGCGGGACAGCTGGTCCAGCATCTTCTGCAGTTCGCGCAGATACCCGGTGCTGCGCTCCCGCGCCACCTCATTAATGTTGGGATTGGCGAGCAGCTTCTGGGTGGTGGCGATCTCGGCATTGATCTGGGCCACCGTCATGCCAACGGTAGACGATCCGCGGCGCATGAACTCGAACGCGTCGCGCGCCGCATTGGTGATGCCGACAATCGCCTGCGCTACCCCGTTGAACACGGTGATCAGCGTGGTGGCAAAGGTCTGCGCCGCCTCAGAGAACTCGGGCGAGGCCAGCAAATCTGCGAAGCCTTGTAAGGCAGGAAGGGCGGCTTCCATGACCTTGTTGGTGACGCCCTGCAGCACCGCTCCGATCCTGGTCAGAGTATCATTGAAGGCCTCTGCCGCTGCTGCGGTCTTGCCGCTCATCGTGATGCCGAGACGGTCCGCTTCCGCGGCCATCGCGGCTAGACCGGCCTTGCCCCCGTTGAGCAGCGGAATCAGCTCGGCGCCCGACTTGCCAAACAGCTGCATGGCGATCGAGGTTTTAAGGGCCCCGTCCTCCATCCGCGACAGACGGTCGGCGACGTCCGCGAACACCTGCTCATTCGAGCGCAGGTTGCCGGCCGCGTCCTTGACGGAGACCCCAAGGGCGGCGAACACCCGGCCGGGCTCGCTATTGCTGTTGCCAGCCGCCTCGACCATTGCACGCGAGAACTTGCCGAGCCCCGTCGTCAGTTGCTCGAGCGACACGTCGCTGAGCTTTGCAGCGTACTCCAGTTGCGACAGCGCCTCGACCGAAACGCCGATCTTCTGGCTGGTCTTGCTCAGTTCGTCGGCATGATCGATGGCGCCTTTGACGGCATAGCCGAGCGCCGCTGCTGCGCCGGCCGCCGCGACCGACACAATGCCGAGCCCCTTGGCCACCGTCTTGCCGAAGTTGCTGAGGTTGACCTGCGCGCTTTTCAGCCCGGCCTGGAACTGGGCCGAGTTGAGCCCCAGGTCTACGCGCAGTGCGCCGATGACGGCATTGCCGGCCATATGCTTCCCCTACTAACCATTGCCCTTCGGCGGCATCGCCCACAACAGCGCCGCCTTCAGCTGCAGCCAGTCCCTCGCCCGCGGTTCGTCGTCTACGTCGACGAGGAGATCGGACAGCTTCACCGGCTTCTTGCTCACCGGGATCACGCCGGCCCAGTAGGCCGCCGTCATGCGTTCGTTGTGTTCGCGGCGGAGACGTCTCAGTACGCCGCTGACGATGATTTCGCCTTCACGTGGCGAAAGGTCCCAATACATGGCCGGATCGAGGCCGAGGCTCACCCAGGACGTCAGGTCGTCGTCCCAGCTCCACCTTGACCCGGCTTCTGAGGGCGGGCGTTCTTGACCACCGCAACCGCGATCGCGTTGCCGAGGATCGTCCCGAGCTCGCCATCGTCATCGAGGGCGTCCATCAGATCGCCTGCGGCGAGCAGGTCGATTTCGGGATGATGGCGTTGCAGGGCCGCCCACAGCATCGCCCGGACTACAGAGAAGCTCTCATCCGCCATGATCTCCGGGAACGGCCGGCCGCCGAACAGGCTCTCGACCGAGGCCATGGCATTGCGGCCGAACTTGAGCGTGTAGGTCGTTTCGCCGATGGTCAGCTCGACCTCAGACTTGTTCGCGTTCGCCATCTATCAGGCCCAGGTCGGCTCACCCGAGGGCGTCAGTTCCATCGAGCCGGTGAGCTTGCCGTCCGGGGTTGCATCGCCAGGGCTGAAATCGGAGATGCCGAACAGCGACTTGACCGAACTGCCATCGGGGAACAGGAACTGCCAGTAGCTCATCGTGGTGGCGGTGAGTTCGGTCTTGAACGTTCCGACGTTCGCCGGCAGCAGGTTGAACTCGACCGTCAGCGCCTTCTGGTTCTTCAGGCCCGACATGATCACCTCACCCCAGCCGTTCGGGCTGGCGTGGTGCGTGGCGTCGATGGCCGCGCGGGTGAAACCGGGAGCCGTGATGTTGGTGATCTCGAGGCCCCAGTCCGAATAAGCGTCGCCGATCGCGGCCCCGCCCTTCTTGAGAATGATGCCAAAAGCGACCTTGGCCTGCGTTGCAGACATTGCAGTTCTCCAGTGTGTTGAGGGCTCAGAGCGCCGAGCCGTTCCAGATCAGGTAGTCGGCGGACTCGGTGAAGAAGGATTCCGGCTCGGTCTTGTCGAAACGCGAGCGGCCATTGTCCTTGAAGATGCCGCCAAAGGTGATGGCGCCGATGTTGCCCTTGTAGCCGCTCAGCACCGCCTCGACGGCACGGGCAACCGCCTTGGCCGTGGCCTTGGTGGTTGCCCGGCAATCGATCTGCACCCGGCTTTGCACCAGCCCGGACGGGCCGGCCATGTGATAGTCGGGAACGCCGCTGATGAGGTGCATAACCACGGCCGGGCCGGACTTGCCCTGCGGAATCACATCCCAGTCGATCAGCCGTCCCACCAGATTGGCCAGTGCGGTGTCGGTGAGCAGCAGCGTGCGAAGCGCTTCTTCCATCTGCTACCCCTTCGCCGCCAGCTTGGCGCGTCGTGCCGCCTGACGTTTGGCGGTCTTCATGATCTCAGCGCCGAGGTCGGACTTGATGGTGTCGAGGACGCGGGTCTTGTTGCCATCCCATGCCGGTCGCATGAACGGCTGCGGCGGGTCGCCCTTGGCGCCGAACTCCTGAAGATGCGCCTGCGGCAACGGACCGGTGCCGGCGTAGACCTCGGCAAAGAATTTTTCCTCGCCGGCCTTGATCGCGGACTTCTTTTCGCGCGCCTGGTTTCGGCTGAGTTTGCTGCCCACGCCGATTGACGTGCGCAGATCATTGCCCTGTGTCTCGGGATCGTCGGGCGCTATCGACCGTGCGGCATCTGCAACAGGTTCCAGCGCCTTCAACCCGACCCGCTTCAGTACGGCCTTGGCAGCAGCCTTGCCGATTTCACCCAGCGCGGCGTCCAGTTCCTTCAGCCCGACGACCTTCACCGCAGATCGATCCTTGCCGCGGCAGTGATCTCGAAACCGTCGCGCCTGCCGAGTTCCTTGACCGCAACGATATCGTAGGTGAGCCCCTGGCACTCGCACCGGTCACGCGGCGACACGTCGGCAACGGAGCGCGACCATAGGATCTGAAACCGCGTCGTGATCTGTGCCGAGACTTCAGCCGCGGCTACCCGCTCACCGTCCGACACGTCGCGCTTGCTGGCCCAGACGGTGGCGAACGGCTGCCACGTCTCGATATCGGCCATGTCGCCCTGCGCGGCTTGCGCCCGCAGCAGCTTCAGGCGTCGATCGCGCGGACCAGCGGATAGACCCATGGCTAAAGCGAGACGCCCGAATATTTGAAGTTGAGCGTCATCACTGTGGTCGAAGTCGATAGACCGACGAGATCGACATACTCGCCCGACCCGATGTCGGCCACCGGGCAGATGCCGCCGGCGGTGTCACTCAGGTAATACTGGATACCCGCCGTCATCGTAGCGCCAATGGTAATCGTGCCGCTGGTCTGCACCACAATGGGCTGGTTGAGAGACGAGCCTGTGAGCGCGATGGCCGTTGCAGCCCGCGCTTCTGCGGTGGCCGAATTGCTGTCGGCCTTCATCCACTTGCCGGTGGTCGAGGATTTGTAAAGAGCCTGGCCTGCGGTGATCGTCTCGCCGGCGACGCCGACTTCCTGCCGAGCGTCCGTGCCGGGCACGACGTTTGCGGCCGTAACCGAAAGGTCCGTCATTCAAGTCTCCATGTGTTGCCGGCGAGGAAGAAGTACGCGACCGGCAGCGCCTCAACGCTGGGGTCGATCGGCTTGGACGGAAACGACGTCTTCCCGTCGGCGTCCTCGACCTCGTCGACGAGTTCTTGAAGAGCCAGTTGGCGCGGGGCCCCGGGGTCTACGCCGAGACTTGGCCACCAGTTGGCGCGGATCGAGGCCGCCACCTGCGCATTCCCACCCTGCTCGACGAACCGGGCCATGTACTCGCGGCACGCCAACAGGCCGGCGCGTAAATAGACCTGGTGCAACGGGTTGTGGGTTAGCACCGCATCGAGGTCGGGCACCATGCGCTCCAGCTCGGCCATGTCGTCGGCGCCAAACACGGGCGGCAGCCCCTCGAGCATGTGTTCGACCATCTTGGTCGCCTGCGTTGCCGTGAACAGGTTCGTGCCGATCGGCTCATGCCTCATCGGCTGCGGCAGATGATCGTTGAAGGTCGGCTTGAAGGTGATGCCGCCATCCGGACTGAAGTGCTCCGGCAGCTTCCACGACAAGAAGCGATCGACCATGTGCCTGATCTGAGCGTTGTTCATATTCGACCCTCCATAAACGGCCCCATCTATAGCAAAACCGCGCATTTACCGCCAGCGGCTATTTGCACTTTTTGCAAATTGCTCGGGCGAACAATGGGCCGGCCAAACCTCATGATGCTGCGCACTCACATCAGCTTTCCGCCGGAAACGCTGGATCGGATCGATGCGCGCGTCGGTCCGAAAGGTCGCGCCGAACTGGTGCGCCAGGCGGTCAATCAGCTCCTCGATGCCCTCGACCTGGCCGACAAGCTGGCCGCCGACGAGGCGAAGCGGAAGAAGAGAGCCGAGTAGACGGCCCCATAAACACCCCAGCGTTTGATGTCCGAGCGCTTTGGCTCGTTTTTAGTGGCCCTTGCCGAGCGCCGCGAGCAACTCGGCCGCGCCCTCGCGCCCGAACTTGAGGTTGTAGACGGCCGTGTCGACGAGCGTTGCGCGATCCTCTTCGGTGCCCCTTACGGCAGCGATACCGCAAGCGCGGCCCACCATCACCGAGAGGAGCGCGACGATCTCGCGGTCCTGCAGCTTGAGGCGCAGGGCCGAGGCCATCACGTCGTTGTAGAATTCCTCGTGTGCTCTGGTCGGTTGGAGCACCGTCACCTTGGGCATGTTCACGAGCCGACCTGCTCCTCGGTGCCGTCCCAGACGAACTGGTCGAGCGGGAAGTGCTTGCTGCAGCCGACGCAGAATGTGCCGCTGTAGAACGACGGTTCGCGAGCATAGGTCTCCGCGATCGAGCGGCCCATCTTGGTGAGGGTGCCGCAGGGCTTATGGATGTAGCTGTCGCGGTAAGGCCGCACATAGCCCTTGGCGCGCTCTTCCGGGCTGAGCACCAGGTAGGCCAGCTGCTGGCCGTTCGGCTTCAGCTCGCGATGGTCGTGCCCCTCTGGCACGGCGTCCGTCAGTACGGTGTTCTGTTTCATCACACTCTCCGTTAACCGATTCCGCCGCAGCTTCGCCGGCATGGGCCGGCCACCGCTTCACAACGTCACGACGCACCTAAACCTGCCGAGCGATCTGCTCGAGCGGATGGATGCGATCGTCGGGCCAAATGGCACCCGTTCGCGAGCGCCTCGGCACTGAGCCTTTCGAGCACGACGGCGGGCATGAGCCTCGCCTATCGGCCGCCGGCACCGCCCAGCTGCTCGACGTGATCCGCCACCAGGGCTTCGACCAGGTGATGCAGACGCTGGGCTACACCGACCCTGCCGCTTTCCTGCACATGCTGCTCGGCCACGCCGAACTGCACCGCCCCGTCACCGCCAAGGTCATGAAGCTGATCGGCTACAGCCGGGAGGGCTAACCGCACCGCGCGGTGACCCGATGGGTTGAAGACATCTATCTCAAGCATAAACGGGCCAAAGCACCCCCGCAAACTATTCTGGGGTACGGGGGCTCTACGCCGCCGCCGCGCCAACGCGCAGTTCGGCGCGAACTTCCATCCAGAGCTTCCCGAGCATGTTCTTGCCGTCGCGGTTCTCGCCCCAGCCCCAGAAGCCGTCTCGCCAACTATCTTCGATCAGCTCGCGCTCGCCGGTCGCCAGGAGCTTGCGGCGCACATACTCGTGCTGGTCGGCCTTCGCCCGGAGAATGTCGCGCATGATATCGACCTTCACCTCGTCCCAATCCGGGCGACGATGCTGCTTGTGGCGCTCGGCCACCTTGAACGCCTCATGCGCAGATGGTGCCGTCTCGATCTCGAGCTGAACCCACCCCTGGCCGGCCGGATACCGGAACTTCATCCAGTGGTAGGCATGCTCTGAGGTGGCGAACGTGTGGCCCAACATTTTGAGATTGAACGCTGAGAAGTTCGAGAGGACGTAGAAGTCCTGCTCGTAGAAGAATACCTGCGTGTCGGTATCGAGCTTCTGGTTCATCACTGCCTCCGCTTTCCAGAAATAAATAGCCCCGTTAAACTCAAAGTTCAACGGGTTTGTTTACGGAGGCCGCTTTGACAGACGAAAACTCGACCACTACCCATCGATCCATGGGACGCCCACCGCAGCACATGAAAGAGATCAAGGTCCAGTTTCCAGCGGAAACGCTGGAGCAGATCGACTCGCTCGTGGGCAACAAGTTCCGCTCGAAGTTCATCCGGGCGGCCGTCGATGGCGCACTGGCCACCGCGAAGCAGGTTAGACCGGCCGGGCCTGACGACGATAAAACCGGCCGTTAAACACCCCGCCCTTTGATGATGGGGTGGTGGGGTCAGGCGACCCTTGCCAGAGCTAGCGGAGCAGCGACAGCCGCCAGCGCCGCCAGAGTGGCATTGCCAACGTCATTGGGGTGAATGTTGTCCGTGGTGGAGCCAACAAGCATGTTGACCTGTCCATCCCCATCAGTGACGCCGGAAAGCGCCGCGCTGAAATCCGCAGTCGTGTATCCGGAGGCAATTCCATCGGCCAACGTGGCCGCGTTGTGAGCGACGCGCTTACTGTCGGTGGCGCCCCAATCGAAGCCAGCGACCGTGGGGTTCGTCGGTAGCCACGTCCAGACTACAAAGTGCACACCATTCGACAGACAACGCGTTTTCATATTGTCGCGCCGCGTGAGCATTCCGCTAACCTCGGCATCTGAAATGTTGTTGTCGCCCGATGCGTCGTTAGGACTTCCGTTGGGGAAGAAGCAAAGGTTAGGTAACAATCCGGCCGAGAACGCATCGAGCTGGTTGTTGTCGACATTCGACATAACCTGCCCCGACCAGCCGAGATTGCACCACGAGAAGTAGATTGAGGGGTTAGCTGCGTGAAGGAGATCACACGCCGGAAGACCCCACCCTTCATTGATATAGGTCCCACGACCCTCAGTGATGCTGTCGCCAAACCCCGCGATGGTGCAGACCTTCTCACCGTTCGCAGTCTCAAAGATGAAGCCAGCAATGCCGCACTGGATGCGCGCAGTCGTGCTCGAAAAATTGGCCGGCGTTCCCGTGCCCTGACAGCAATTGCCGTCATTGTAGCGCATCGCCCAGAGGTTGCCGTCCGTGCGGGTGGCCCAGTTGGCGTAGTTGTCCGAGGTACCATTTCCGAGCACGTTGATGGTGCCGGACGTGCTCTCGTAGATGCGCGATAGGAGCAGGGCCAGCGTGCCGCCGTCGTCGCGCGGCAGCGAAGCAATATCGATCCAGTCAGAGATCAGAAACGCCCGACGCAGAGACGATGAGGCGGCAGGAACAACACCAGTGTCGGCACCGCCGAATGTCACCTTGACATGCGTTGCTGAGGCCCCGTTCAGATCGGTCTTGTTGGCCAACGCAGCGATGCTCGCGCCGCCGATATTCCGAGCAGACGTGTTGGCATTGGCGATGACCAGCTTGATCCGCTTGAAGCTGGGAACCGGCAGTTCCGCGGTCGCCTGGAAGGTCTTCTGCGTCGTGTTGTCGAAAGTGCCCATTCGGCCGCCGAACAGCCGAAAGCCAGTGTTCGAAAGGCGGGTCTGCCACCCCCCGCCCTCTCGTAGGGTGGTGGCTCCACGCATGGGCGCGCGCAGTGGCGGCCGAAGGGCAGGCTTGAGCATCATGCTCAGGCGCCCTGGTAGACGCCGCAGGACGCGCCGGCCACGCGAGTGAACTGGTAGATGCCAGCAGCGAGAACCTTGGCCGGATCTTCGCTGGTCAGCTTGCCGATGACGTTGTAGGCGCCACCATCATCCTTCAGCTTGACGATGACCTCGGCCCCAATGGCCGCCCCTTTGAGGCCGACGATAGTGTCGCCCGTCAACGTGATATCGGAAGAGTCCGCGCCCGTGGTGTTGGTTGCGAGGATCTGCGTGGCAGCCATGATCGCCTCTCAGGTCAGACGCCGCGCCGGTGATTGGCCAGCAGGGCGTCGAAGGTGGTGAAGTCCTCGGAGGCCATGGCCTCGTGATCTTTGAAGAAGTCGGCGATCCTCAAAAGCATCGCGTGCAGCACCGCCGGCGGCGCCGCGGCGTATCCCACAACCGCTGTCAAAGTGATGCGCGACCCGGGCTGAATGGCCGGCCACGACTGCGCATACTTGAGCACGATCGACGCTTCCAGGTCGTCGGAGCGAACCTCGTAGACGCTGGTGGAAAGCGTCTGGGTCGCACCATCAGTGTCGACGTACTGGATCGAAGTGACGGAAACGAGCGGCACTTCTTCCACCCGCGCCATGTCCTCAAAAGCATCGCACTTGGCTACAACCGTTTGCGACCCGATGCGGATGCCGCAATAGGCTTCGACGTGGTTCCTGGCGACGGTGATATAGCGCGTCAGTTCGGCATCGAAGTCCGCATCGATGTCGGTGCGGGCCTGCTGCCGAGCCTGGCCGATGGTCACCAGTTCGTCCGCCGCAATCGTCACTGTTGCCGGATACCACATCAGCGCTTCTTCCGGGTCTCGGCAGCCCGCTTTACCGCCTTTTCGGTCGCCCGTTCGGCCACCGGCACTGCATAGCCCTTCTCGATCAGCGCGATGGCCTCGTGATCGGGAAGGTCGGCCTCCTCGCCGACAGCATACGTGTGCACGCTGTCGGCGGTGTAGGCGTCCATGGGGCGCTTGTGCGCCATGCGGAACTGGATCAGCATGGGGCTTAGGCCCGCCCGGCCTGCACCAGCAGATAGTCGACCAGCACGTTGCGCACCGCGCCGCCTCGGTTGGCGACAAAGATGATCGGGCACAGCGGGGTGGTGATACTCACCGCATTTGCCACCGGGTCGCCGATCGGCACACCGTCGATGAAACCCTGTACCGCACCGGCCGCCGAGACCTCAACGCGCACCGTCGCCCAGGTCGCATTGACCGGGGCGGTGCCGGAATAGTCCGGCACCGTGTCGACCGTTGCCTTGACGCCACCGTGGCACCACTGGGCCGTCGTGCCGTCGGTGTCGTAAATCACGCCGCAGGCATTGTCGGCATCGGAATCGATATCGGCGCCGTTGAGGAAGATTGGAGCCTCGACTGTCGAGGCAAGCGCATCGGTGAAGCCGATGAAGATCATCGATGCCTCGATGTTATCGATCTGCACGCGGGCTTCCATCATCAGGTTGCCCTGATCCGCCCGCCAGTTCAGCGCTCCGAGGGAAAGACTCGACCCGTTGGCGCCGATCGCCGCGTCGGCGCTTGAGGTCTTGATTTCGCACCGGCCATTGACGCCGACGGAGAGAGCAACCGCGTTGCCTGTACCGGAACCAACGCCGGCCAGCAGTTCATCTTCCAGCGCATCGCCGAGAAAGTCGGTGAAATACGCCACAATGGCGGTCTGATCGATCTGCCCGCCGGCAGCGACGACGAGCTTGTCGCCGCCCTGCTGCCAATAGACCTTCGGGCCGTAACTGGCGTCTGCCATGATCTTTTTCCTTTGCTGCGAGGACCGTTCGGCCTCTAGCGCTGATGCGCTTCGGAATGTTGTGGGATTGGTCGGGGCGGACCTGAGCCCGCCCCTTCAGGCTTACGCCTGGATGAGGTGCTTGACCGCGGCGGTGTCGCCCAGCTCGCCGTCGAAGCGGATCAGGCCGGCAATGCCAAGGTCGGGCCAGAAGCGCTCGCGCATCACGCCGATGATGGGCGAGCCCACCTTGCGGACGTAGTACTTGCCGAAGTCACCGAACACGACCGTCTTGTTGCCGGTGGCCGGGGACGCCATCGCCTGGTTGATGCTGTAGGAACGGCCGAGCAGCGACGGGGAAACGCCCTTGCTGAGATCGCCGCCGTTCCAGAGGTACTGGCCCTGGCCGTCTTTCAGCTTGCGCAGCGACTTCAGCGTGGTGTCGTTGAACATGAACCGCGTCTTCGGCGACTGGCGATACGCCGGATCGACCGAATGCTCGAGGTCGATCAGTTCGTCGGCAGTGATCGCTGCAACGGCCGCGGCGGTCTTGCCCAGAGAGGACGCGGTGACAATGCCGTTCGGATCGCCCGAACCATCGCCGGTGGTCAGTTCGACGTTGGAGCGACGGCCGAGGCGTTCGCCGAGCAGCTCGCCAAGCAGTTGCTCCCAGTTGAAGATCGAGTCCTGGCTGAGTTCGATCGACCAGCGGACAAACTCAGTGTCGAACATGTAGGCGTTCAGCACCTTCTGGCCGACCACAACGTCGACGCCGCCATCGTCAGTCAGCGCCGTGCCTTCCGTATGCTTGGCGACGGCGGTCGTGGTGTCGTCGATCGTCGGGATGTTGATCTGCTCGCCGCTCGAGGTCTGGATGACGGTGCAGATCGCCTCGTCATACATCGGGCCCCAGGCCGCCATCGATTTGACGATGAAGTTGGCGAGGGTCACCGGGACTGTGTAGCCGCCGGCCGCATTCGAGGTCGACTGGATACGCTTTTCAGCATCCTTCACCACGCCGCCCCTCAGCACTGCGCGTTCCTCGGCAGTCAGTTCGCCGGGAGAGACACCGGAGACGATCTTGCGGAACACCTCGCGGTATTCCGGGGGGGCGTCATCGTCATCGCCGGCGCCGCGGTGCGCCGTGTCGTCAGGCTTGGGACGGCGGGAGGCGCGTTCCTCGTCAAGGGCCTTCTCGCGCTTGGCGATCTTCTCCTCGGATGCGATGCGCGCGTCGAGCTTGTCGAGTTCAGCCATCGCGGCGTCGTGCTGCGTCTGCAGTTCGGTGGCGCGGGCTTCATCGGTGTTGGCGTCGATCTGGTTGAGACGTTCGCGGGCCTGAGAAATCAGCGTCCCGCGCTTCTCCTGAAGTTCGGTCAGGGTCGGCATTGGATTCTCCAAATCTAGGAGGGTTTGGGGAGCGGGCTTAGGTTGCCGCCTCCGGCAAGCGGGCCGGGGAAACTGCTTGTTACGCTTATTCAGCGCTTCAACGGGTGTGGGCCTCTGCCCGCTACCGTTGCGGGGCCTAAGGCGTTACGGTTGCGGCATGAAAACCGATACCGACCGGGCTTTTGACTATTTGGCTGCACAAGCAGGAATACCGGCGCGACGCGCCAAGGTGTTTCACGCCCTGCTGATCGCCACGATGATTGATCCTGCTAACCCCACGCTGCCGCTTTGCCGGCGATGCGATGCCCCGATGCTAGGGCGTCAGAAGAACGCGGAATATTGCTCCGACCGGTGCCGTATGGCTGCGATGCGAAGTCGGAAACTTACCTAGCGGTGAGATTTAGGAACTTGCGTTCGGCTGCTGTTCGCTGCTGCCGCTGGCGGATACGATGCAGCGCAGGGTGAACCTTAGCCTTGGCTTCCTTGCGCGCGTCGTCCAGGCTCCGCAGCGCAATCGACGTGCCGTCATAGGCCGGTTGCGTCACGATGCTCACGTCGAACAGTTGAGCCTCGGTGATGGTCCGGGTTGGCGGATCGGTAGTTTCGTCCCATTCCTGTTTGGTGGCGCGGAACGCAAAACTCATCTTGTCTAGGTCGCCGCGCTTCATCTTGCCGGTGATCGACTTTACGTCGGGGTCTTCACCATCCAGCACGGTATCGATGCGCAGGCCCTTGTCATCTTCCTTCAGCGTGAGCGTGCCGCTGCGGGTCCGCGCCAGCGGCAAACCCTCGTGGTTGATCAGGAACACCACGTCATCCCGCCCAATGGCTTCCTTGAAGGCGCCCCGAGCGATGACTTCGGTAAAGTAGCCGCCGATATCGGCAGCTTGATCAAACACGGCTGCATAACCGCTGACCTTAACCCCATCGCTATCGGCGCGAATCTCGGCGGGGATGCCGCCGCGAACTTCACGGTTGCTCATCGTCGGCTTCTCCTTCACAGAAGGGTCAGCCGCTTGGCGCCCTTCGCGATATTCTTTTCGGCCCACAATGGCCGAAGGTTGGAAAGCGCCCATGCGGCGCGGAACTCATCGTCAGCCGGAGATCGGTATGTGAATGCAGCCAACGGGACGATGTGATCGACGTGCCACTCGCCGTAGTTTTCCCACGACATCCCACCAATGAACTGGCGCTCTAGATGGGTTCTAAGTTGCTCGACGGCGTACCCCAGGAGAGTGAACGTAGCTGCTGATTTCTCGCCTTTTGTCAGCGTGGCATGGAGCCGTGATCGTATCGTCGCTTCGATGCGGTACTTAGGGTCTGCCCGCCTCCGCGCAGCGTGAGCTTTGACCTTTTCCGGGTTGGCATCAATCCAACGACGCTTGATCGACTTGATCTTATCGACGTTTGTCTCGCGATATTGGCGCTGAGTGTCGGCTACCCGTTGCTTGTTCGCCGCGCGCCATCGCTTTGTCTTTTCAGCAACCGCATCGGGGTTCGCCTTTGCCCATGCGCGGCCTCTAGCCCCGATCTCTGCCTTGTGAGCCTCGGTATACGCCCGGATCTTCTCCGGGTTTTTTGCCGCCCATCTCGCGACCTTTAACCTTGAAGCGCCAGGGTTGGCGGCGCGGCGCTTGGCCTCGTAGACCTTGCCGCACGCCTTGCATCGGTACGAAAGTCCGTCGGAACGATACTTGTCCCGACCGAACTCTGTTTCTGGCAGCACCTGTTTGCAGTCTGGGCATGGTTTCATGCCTACCATGCTAACCTAAGATACTGCTTTAAGCCAGTTAAACCGCTTGCGGGTCCGCGTTCTGCGCGTCAGGGTTCGTCGGCGTGTCGCCGGGTTTCGGTTGAGTGCCGAGCGGCACGGTGGCGCCCTGAACCATCAGGTCATCGCCCTTCGGCAGCGGCCCTCGGTTGAGCAACCCACGGCCCTCATTTGGCGTGAGCAGCGCGTTCTGGATACCGATGGCAAGACCATCCATCCGCGTCTTGAAGTCGCCGCGCATCAGGCCGTCCAGTTCGTGCTCGACGAAGGTCTTGGAGCGCCGACCGAACAGCTTCAGGTTCAGTTCGTCCTCGAATGCCTTCGCCCACTGAGCGATTAGGTGCTTGACGAGATACAGATCCTGCTGCTCGACGTTGGCGAACGTGCCGCGGGACAAATCCTGCAGGAACACCGGCGGAAGGCCGTAGATGCGGGCGATCTCCTGCACCTGAAACAGCCGGGCCTCTGTCATCTGCCCTTTGGCCGGGTCAAAACCAACCGGCTTCAGTTCATAGCCCGACGGGATCGGGAACACCGCATCGCCGTTGGACTTCGCCGCGCCAATCGCGCGCTTGATGTCGCCCTGCGCCCTTTTCACGGCTTCGGGGCCGGTAGGCATGGGGCCGATCAAGGCGAGCGGGGGAACGCCGCCACCGGCGAAGAACCCGGATGCGTAGTCGCCCATTGCCAAAGCCAGCTGCAGGGCCTTCTTTGCCATCACGAACGGGCTGTAGGCACCGGTCTGGTCAGGCTTCAGCAGGAACGGGGTGTCGATGACATCGGCCGCAGAAATCTGGCCCTTTTTGCCTTGAAATTCGTAGAATTTGCGCCCGTTGACGCGCTTTACGACGGTTTTGGACGGCTCCATCGGCCAGATACCGAGTGTTTCGGGGCCGTTTCTCTCGATCCACGAGAGCCCTCGGCCACCGGTGAACACCTGGTGCCAGTGGTACTTTCGCCAGTCGTAGGAGGTCCATTCATCGTTCGGCGCCTCGTTGACCAGCGATTGCAGCGCCCCAGGCAGCTTTTCGGTACCATCCTTCTTGGACTTGAATACGTGCAAGGGCAGATTTGCGAGCGTCGACGGCAGGAACGTCACCGCGGCGGCAAAGGCCGGCACCGTCAGCGCCGATGCCAATGTCACGGCCGGCAGCTTCGTATTGTCGATGCCCATGAACTCGAGGAAGTTCTCGGCACTGATCGGCACGCGCGGGTCTTCCGGCGAGGCGCGCGTCTCCCGGCGAATATCATAGCCGAACAGTTTCATGCACCCACCAGGCTGTAAGTCGGGTCGTCCCACGGGGAAGTCATCGTCACGTCGCCGCCAGCGAGCGGCGCAACGCCCTTGGCCATCGTCAGTGCCACCATGCCGTCAATGCGGCCGGCGCTCTTGTCCTTGGCCAGCTTCCGATTTCCGCTCGGGTCCGAGGCCACCACGGCATTCGCGGCGCACATTGTCAGCACCGGATGATTGCCATGGGCGAGCCGGCCGTTGAGGATGTCGCTTTCCAGTTCACGAAGAGCCGGGCTCATCGACTGGAACCCCTGCCCGAACTCGACGAAGGTTTCCTCGATAGTCTCGTCGGTGAAGCCTGCCTTCAGCAGCCACGGCTTCAGATGCTTGAAGCCCCAACGGTCAAAGGCGATCTTCTTGACGTTGTGCGACTGGCAGAAATCCCACAGGAACACTGCCACGAACTCGTAATCGACCGACTTGCCAGGCGCCGCGAGGAGATGCCCGGCATCCCGCCACACATCGTAAGGCACGCGGTCCTTCTTCGATTTCTCGGCGAGGCCTTCGCCCGGAAGCCAGAAGTACGGATGCACGTGCCAGACGCCATCACCGTTCGGCTGCCCGATGGGCACAAATGCCGTGAGATCGTTGACCGACGACAGGTCGAGGCCGGCATAAATCGCCGTATCCTCGTCGAACTCGTCTGGCTCATCCCCGCAACTGGCCCATAGCGATCGGCTGACGAACGGCGAATTGGCTTCGACGCGCTGATTGAGCACAAGATTGCGGTACTGCGACTCCCGCGCCGGCATGCGCCGCGCATCTTCCGCCATCCCCCGCACCAGTTCGGCGTTGAGGAAATCCCCGAACGCCGGATTGGCCGCCCTCATCGCCTCTTCCCCGAATGGGTCGAGTTCCATCGAGGCCGTGTAGAGCGAGATCACCACATGCGGGTCATTGCCCTGCAGCGCATCGTCTATGAGCACCGACAGCAAGTCGGCATCGGTTGGCGCCTGCGTCGAGATGATGATCGACAGAGGGTCGTCATGCGCGCCGACGGCCGTCTCGAGCGCGTCATATAGTTCCGACCGCGGCCCCTTTACCTGGCCCAGCTCGTCGTGAACGATGAACACCGGCGACAAACCGTAGGCCGTCGATGCTTCAGCACTCAGCGCCTTGTAGAGCGTGCCCAGTTCGGGGCAGAACAGTTCCTTGATGGTGTCGCGGATCACGACCGCGCCGCTCAACTCGGGGTTCAGCCTGACGATCTTGGCCGCCAGCTTGAACAGGATTGCCGCCTGTTCCTTCGACTGAGCCGCGCTGTTGAGCTGCGAGTTCGGCCGACCCTCCGGCCCGCACAAATGCAGCAGCAGCAGAAACGCGGCCAGCGTCGTCTTGGCGTTCTTGCGCCCGAAGCTGATGACAGCTCTACGGGTGCCGTGCGGGTTGTCGTAGACCTTCAGGATTTCCCGCCGCTGCCATGGCCGGAGCTTCACCGGCTTGCCAACGTCCCGACCTTCAGGAATGCGGCAGTGCGTTTCGATCCAGAGGCAGTTGTCTTCGCCGCGGGTTAGCTTGCGCGTTCCCACAGCTTCCGTTCTCCGGTCTTCTTGCTGGCAGTTGCCGCGGCCTGCGGGGTATACCTGGCCTGGTTGGTCAGCCGCAGCTTGGTCGCCTTGTCGCCGAGGGCCTTCGTCTCACGATCGCGCATGCCGAGCAGCTTGTCGTAAGCCTTGAGTTCGGCGTCCGTGCTGACGCCCGCAGCCTCTGTGTCCTCGATCATGCCGGCCAGCTTGTCTGCGCTCTCACAGTGCCGGCAATATTCCTTAAGCAGTTGCTGAAGTGCCGCGGTGTTGAAGAACGTGCTCGCCTCATTGGCAACCGTCCGTTCCCAAACCTCACGCTGAAACTTCGTCAGGTCCGCTGGCGGCTTTGGCCGGCCGTCGATTGAACCGACGACGACCGAAAGCGACGCCGAGGACGCTCGTCCACGGGCTGCCATGTTATACTGTTACGCCTTTGTGTTACGATTTATGAGCGCGAAAGAGAT
>ERZ869929.660-NODE-660-length-17373-cov-9.811872_pt1 | contig 17373 bp, 18 predicted proteins | sample MGYA00579312_ERZ869929 | MGnify/ENA primary metagenome ERZ869929 (study PRJEB32216, sample SAMN09231818) | wastewater metagenome | place: USA: Maryland | collected 2016-08-09 | study: EMG produced TPA metagenomics assembly of the PRJNA472060 data set (Reclaimed... | reverse complement strand
TTATTGGATTCATTAACGCTTATTTCAGATAATGGCTTTTAAATTCTACATAGATGGGCAGTTAACGGATCAGCCCGAAAACGACAAAGAACTGTCAACCGCCATCAAACGGGATGCGTCACTTGGTGCTTTGCTCGTAACTCAGGACGTGAACCTTGTTTGGTTCGGAAATCTCAATCCTGCTTTTGGAACTATTTCCGCCTATTCCTACCTGAAATCACTTTGGGAAACTGGCATTTGTGGGGAGGCTGAACTGAAAATTTATGACGAAATATCGGATTCAGTTACCTACCTCCATTATACGGGCATCATTAAAATTGCCGATCTTAAATTCGACCTTCAAAAACCTAAACTTTCTACATCGGTTGAGGACAACTCCTTTTATTCCTACATCAACAACAACAAGTCGATTAAAGCCTATCTGACTTCTGACAAAACCAAGTCAAAGTTTAACATCACACCTCCATCATTTTTTGATATTCAGTTCTTTGATTCGGATTCAGGAACATACGGCAACGAGGTAAAAATGTATAGGGTGTATGATGTGTTTGAGTTTCTCATTGGAGCCATCACAGACAACAAGGTGGGGTTCTATTCGGACTTCTTGCAATCCACCGACACCGAGTTATTCATTACAAAAGGATTCTGCATCATTAACCCGACAAGAGAGCCAGACATTCCTATCGAGGCTTCCTTTCAGCAGCTATTTGACGAGATTAAAAAGGTTCCCGTTTCAACAGAAATCACCGAGCCGATTGCCTTTTTTATTGATGCAACCGATCCAGATAACCCGATACTTCGAATTGAAAATGAGGGCTATTTCTTTGATTCGACCGAGGTTTACAGGTTTTCAGACATCAAAGAACTGCTCATGTATGCTGAGGTAGATAAACTGTATTCACTTGTTCGTGTGGGTTCGGACAAAACAATAGACGGATCAGCACCCGAATATACCTTTGTTGAATCGACCTCTTATTTTGGCTTCAAAGAGGAAACATTCCCCGTCTTTGGTCAATGCAACACAGACACCGAGTTAAACCTGATTAACCAATTCATCATCAGTTCCAATGCCATCAATTCGGCTTACATGGGCGGGGTGACGGATTTCATTGATGACATCTTTTTGGTTCAGGTAGATACAACCACTAATCAGGCGGTTCGTCATGAATTTTACGGGCAATCACCGCCATATTACTATAACATCGGGTTAAATAATGCCAACAAATTAACATTATACTCCAATTCTTTACAGAATAATATCGGCAACTTTTTAGGGATCGGCTCAGACGGCTTCCGTGCCTCACTCGATCAGGATGAAACATTTACGAACAACCCCAATGTGCCGGGCGGTTCGGTCTTTATTCCGCCTGTATTCGGGGGCGGTTTCTTAGATGTTCCTCAGCCGATTTTTGTAGATGACATCACGGGAAACAACTTTGACGGAAATAATAATTATGACCCGACAACGGGTAGATACACCATTCCTACCGATGGAAACTACTCCTTTGGCGGTGAGGTTCGGTTCACCGTTCAGGGGCTGCAGTCAGGCATATTTTTTCGGATTGAGTACGGGTGTGAACATTTTGATTCGAGCGTCACGACCTTAAAATCATCATCCGTTGCCGTTCACAATTCAGGGTCAAACGGTAACTTCAGCCTTTCTCTCAACCACGCAATGATAGGTCAAGTGGGTGATATTGTGATTCCATTCATCACCATTCGGCTTTATGTGCCTGGCGGTGGTAACTTCCCATCCATACCTTACTATCAGGCGGTTACGTTCCAATCGATCAGCTTCTTTGAGTGTAATGGAACACCAGAAGGTGGGATCACTCTTTCAGCCAATCAGTCCGACAATTACAGAATACTCGTTGCAGACTTCCCCTATTCCATTCCTGTTAATTCATTCAGAGCCATTGTCAATAATCCGAAAGCCTTATATCCGTTTGAAAAGGACGGTGTCACTCGCTTTGGATGGATTAAAGAAATGAAACGAAACGATCAAACTGGTTTAACGCAAATCAAACTTATTACATCAAATGCCGCTACTCCTTAGACCCAATCAGCCGTATTTCCCTGATCCGAATTCACCCAACCCGATTTCATGCAACGGTGATTATAAGTTCCTGTTGCAGCGGGGCGATGAATTAAAGGCTCAATTTTACCAAACCCCTTGCAACTCCAATCAGGTTGCCGATCCCGAATTTGCGGACATCACCGAGGGGTCTGAAATAATTGTGAATGGCGATTGGGTAAGCGATCCAGTCGTGGCGTGGACATATGATGTGGGTTTGGCTCATTGGGCGTATGACCCTGCAGAAGTGGTAAATACGTTCACTCAGCCATCTATACTCACATCAGGCACTTCTTATAAACTCGAATTTACCGTTTCAGGAATCACAACAGGCAACTTTTTGGATGTGTTTCTGGGTTCCACTAACCAAACAATCACGATTTCGGCAAATGGAAGCTACGCCCTTGTTTTAAATGCGGGTTCAGATAATACCGATCTTGTTTTTTCAGCCGTTTCGTTAAACTTCCTCTTTCTTTCAGCCATTAGCCTAAAAGAATACAGTTTCAACAAATGGGACACCAACGGCAACTGGCAAATCAATGACGGGATCGCTTGTAAGGTAGGAACAACAACGGGATCGCTCATTGAAACGGTTTCCAATTACATATTAAGTGGCGAATACTGGCAGCTTTCGTTTACCGTTTCTGGCATGACACAAGGGACTGTTACCCCGTATCTGGCAAATATGGCGGGTCTTGCTATTTCTGCAAACGGCACTTATACGATCTATAAAACGGCAGGTGCGGACGGGGTGGTGAAGTTCGTGCCATCAGCCAATTTTGACGGTTGTATCAGTTTGCCAGATGCGAGGGAATTGAAAAATGATTACGAAGCTACACTCTATTTGAATGAGGACAGTTACGACATTTCCTCCTACTTCGAATATTACAACCAATATGTGACCTTAAATTACAATCCCGATGATGATAACCTGCCCTATGGATGTTTCACCATTGAGATTCTGGATTCATGCACCGTTCAGTTTGATGAAGTAGTGGTAAATGGTGCCTTTGCAGGTGGTTCAGGTAGTAATTGCCCCAACTGGACAAAGAATAATGATGCCACCATGTATGATTTCAATTCGAGCAACTGTAAGTTCGTGAGGTCATCAAGCGGTCAAACCAATTTTCCGATCTTAAAAAACGATCAAAATGTAAACTTAGTGGCAGGGAATTACGAATGTTCTTTTGACATTATTAGCAACTCTGACACGCTCGGCATAGGGGCAACCATTTCTTTGGACGGGCAACTGTATGGTGCTTATTATAAGACGGTCGGAACACATACGTTCACCCTTTCAGGTTATGACCCTGCCAATACCCCATCCCCTGCCAACTTTCAACGGGTTCAGGTCGTTGCCTCTTTTAATGCGGACGGTGCGCCTCATACTGGAAACATCGTTATTGATAACGTATCGGTTCGAAGGGTGGCTCCTTTTGATGCGACCTATCTATCTGAAACGGTTCATTATGCATCAGAACACCCGAACTCACTACTCATTCAGGGCTATTCCGATCAGCCTTCCTACGGTCTTGAATTTGAGAACACAGGCTACAAAATTCAGCAGCGGTTACAGGCAGTCAGTTGGGGCGCAACTCAGGACAAGAACAAAAATATTTCTGTTTCGGGGTCTGGCAACAGGCGACTAAATTATGCCGAAAGCATGAAAGTTTACCAGTTCACCACCGAATGGCTATCTGATACCGCACATTCCTGTTTGTCGGCTCAAATTGACATGGATCATTTGATGATTGGAACGAACCTCACAAACCTGAAAGAGTACGTTGCGAACCCCGATTCATATACCCCTGAGTGGCGTGAGGATTACAACCTTGCGACCGCTACTATTCAGATAACCATAAAAGACGGGGCGGAGGTGTATAATAGGCATGTGGATTAAAAAGCAAAACCCCTCGAATTCGAGGGGTTATTAAAACTAACCGGAACAAATCGATTTGTAATGTCTCCTAAGCAGTGGGCTGAAAAGACAGGTGCGATTGGAATAACCTCAAAATCAGGAAAACACGGAGGTACATTTGCGCATAAGGATTTAGCTTTTGAATTTGGCGCATGGATAAGCCCAATGTTTAAATTGTATCTAATTAAGGAATTTCAAAGATTAAAAGATGAAGAGGCTAATGCTCATAATTTAGAATGGGATTATAGAAGATTTTTAGCAAAGGTGAATTACCGCATCCATACCGATGCGGTAAAAGAGGTTATTATTCCTAAGTATAAAAATCATCCTCAAAAAGTAGGGAATTTTATTTAAACCTCCAAATATTTTTCATTTAAAAACTTTTGTATATTTGCTACCAGTCTGACAAAGATAGGTGAGTCAATAACTAAGCCTAAACTCTAACCAAGTTTAACTTAATTACTTAACTCAAAAAAATCATGTCAGAATTGTGTACCAATTGCGACAACGTGACGGATCACGAAGTCGCTACCCTTGACTGTTCCGGCCCCCGCCCTTCTGGAGTTGCAGACATTATGTTTGCTCTTTGCGGAAACTCCATCGTTGACCCATCCGATGGCACTCAATGGGCTACTGCAAAAGCAGGTGAATTCGCAAAAGAAGTTTTCAGCATCACAGGGTCGATTGACTCAGGCGATGCTACCCTTGCGCCAAAAACCACCCCTTGCGGAGTTCAAAGAACCCTCTACACCACTTACACGGGTACCATTGTGGATTACAATTTCACAGAGGAAAACTTTGATTTCTGGAATCCCTTCCTAAATGGGGTAACTATTCCTGGTATGCTCATGCGCCTTTGCCCTAAAGATGGATGGGATGATGTTTGCATGTGGCTCGATGGAACAATTTCGTTTACAGGTTCTCCTGTAACACCGGGCGATGATGCTGAAGCTGCCCGTTTCGAGATCACCTTCTCCTTCAAAGGAAACATTACTTTGGTTCCTACCCCATCAGGTGTGTTTGAATAAATCCTCATAATGACCTGCGGGATCGTTTTACTGGCATTTGGAAAGCGGGGTTATGGGTTCATGGCTTATAACCTCGCATTGTCCATTAAGCACCATTCACCGAATGTGCCTATTACACTCTATGCTCAGACTGATTCACCATGCATGAGAGAGGTAACAGACCTATCGGTTTTTGATGCGGTTTTGCCAATTGAGGGAAATGTAAGCGACCCCGGCAGGTTCAAGGTTTCCATTTACGACCTGTTGCCATACGATAACAACCTGTATCTGGACGTGGATGCACTCTGCCTAAAGCCGATTGAACCGCTTCTGGAAAGGCTATCTAATGGCTCAGAGGATTATCAGACCTACATTCATACCACTTACGGTTTTGATGCGCCCAATGACTTGCCTTTAATGTACTGGGCTACCAAAATGACGATTTGGAACCACTACGGTTTGAATCAGGATCACAAATTGCCCGCAACCCAGAGCAGCATCCAATTTATCAGGAAGTCAGAAAAAAGCAGGGAGTTATTCAACACCATTGAAGCCTGTTTTGATAATCCGATTCCCATTGAAAACCTGAAGCACGTTTGGGGTGGAACGCAGCCCGATGAATTGTATATCAACACCGCTTTAGCCATTCACGGGCTATCACCGCACATTGGTTTTGATTCGATGTGGTTCGGTGACAACCAGAGCAAGCGACCCCATGTTGTGGCAAACGATCATTACTTCCTTTCCATGTTCGGGAACAGGATGAAAGTAAAACCCATGTTTTGGGAATATTACGATAAGGTGGTTGAATCGCTTTCAAATATGAGAGGATTGAAACCCTTCAAATCTGGTATTATAAAGCCTGACAAACACGCAAATGGTTCGATGCCAGTCAGACGGAACATGAAAAGGCTGCAGCACATCAAACCCGTTTCAAGACCACAGCTGCCGATTCCACCCGTACCTGTTCAGTTGACAAAATCTGACAAGACAAAAACGGTCTATTTGTTCACCTCTTTCTATCATACAGATGACCTGAAAAGGTCAAATGAACTGATCGAGGTCATGAATAAAAACATTGATAATCCGTTCATTGACAAGATTATTAACCTCGGAAACAAGCGGTTTGAAAACGAAAAGGTGTTAAATATTCCTTTTGAACGCCCCATGTTTTCGGATTTCGTGAAAGCTGCAAACGTACTAAAAGCAACCATTTCGATCATTGCTAATTCGGACATCTTCTTTGATGATTCGATTGAAATGTGCAAAACGAATTTGGATGAAAATACGTGCTATGCACTTTCACGTTACGACATTAAGCATAACCGAAAAGCGGTCCTGTTCAATTACGAATTCTCTCAGGACACATGGATTTTTAAAGGTGAAATAAAGCCGATCGCAAACATTGACTTTGTGATGGGAGTGCCCGCCTGTGATAATCGTTTTGCTTACGAACTCACCAAATCTGGGTACAATGTACTGAACCCTGCCTACACGATTAAAAGCTATCACCTCCATTTTTCCAATCGGAACTATACCGAAAAAGACCGACTGCAAGGTGATGTGATACCCGTTTATGTAACTAATAAACTGAAATATGATAACGCTGATACAAGAGGGTAAAGTTGGGGACATCATTAGGCTGCTCCCTGCTGTCAAGTATCTGGCGGATCAGGGCAATCAGATGTTTTGGTTATGCCCCGAAAAGTATCATTCACTTTTTGAGTATGTGGATTATGTGAAACCTGTTTCAAATATTGTCATTGGCTCTCGTGTAATCGATACGAATTTTGGCATTAACCAAAGAACACCGCTGCATAGAGAATGGCTCAGAAGAAGACCCAAACTCGATTCGTTTCTTAGAATGAAATATGAGATCATGGGCGTTCCGCTTTCAGAGGTTTCAAATCTGGTTTATAACAGGAACCTACAAAAAGAACTGGAATTGTTCGATATGGTTTACCCACGCACCGACTACATTTTGGTTCACGGGGCATCCGATTATGGAACACCAGTTGAATTTGATAGTGATAATGTGGTTGAGTTTACCCCCATTGAGGGATATACCATATTTGACTGGAGAAAAGTAATCGAAAATGCGCAAGAAATTCATTGTATTGATTCATCACTTTGCAACTTCGTTGATTGTCTGGACGTGGAAGCTGATCTTATTTATTACATCACCGATAAGGTACCGTTAAAAGGGGATCGAACAATACTTACAAAAGACTGGAAAGTCGTAAATAAACTGTGAAACATGCTCATAGCCGAAGAAGTTTGTAAACATGGAATGAGTTCAACGGGTGAATTTGCCTCTGAACTGAGTAAATTAATTGCTGATCGTGGTATCACGAAAGTGATTGAAACAGGTACCTATTTAGGGCAAGGGACTACCAAAGCAATTTTAAGCGGGTTGATGGCTCATGGTAAACCGTTTCATTTCATATCAATCGAGGTAAATCCAGAATTTACTGAAAAGGCTCGAAAGAACACAGGCAAAATATTAGGATTTGACATCTGGAACGGATTATCAATTCCACACTCGATGAAACCAACAAGCATGACTTGGGACTACCCCGATCATGTGATTGTGGATCACCAACCTGCATACCGTAATGACTTATATCAGGCTGAACTTAATCATAACGTGCCTGACGATTTATTAAAACGGGCGGTTGAATTCATGGACAATTCACCTCAGCTTGTTCTTTTGGATTCGGCAGGTCATATCGGGTCGATCGAATTTCAATACCTGCAATCCCTTACAAAAGGCTCATACATACTGGCTCTCGATGATACCAATCATGTGAAACATTATCATTCAATGGAACTCATCAGAAGTGCGCCTGAAAAGTATGAGATCATTTATGAAACTAACGACAAATTCGGGTCGGCAATCATTCAGGTTAAATGTTAGAAGTTCCGACCATACCTGAGTGCGAGGTCATTAATCTGGAATTAATGGATTCGGTGCTTGCTTACACGGTCTGCGTTATCAATGTGAAATACTTTAGATTTTACCTAAACTGAAAATATGAGAATCGCTTTCACCATAATATATGACGGGTTACATCATTTGAAACACAATGATTTTGCCTCTTTCATGATGAAAAACTTTGACCATTGGATCGTTATTGAGGGTCATGCAAGGGCTGGCGGTTCTACATCATGGTGCAAAAATCTGGGGAAACCTCAAAGGTCAACGGATGGCACTCATGAGTTTATGATGAACCTATGTGAGCAAAACCAGAATGTACATTATTATTCACCTGGCGTTTACTGGAAAAGCAAAGACGCTCAGGTCAACGAAGCAATTCTCACCGCAAAACTCATAACCAATTCCTGTTTTTTATGGCAGGTGGATTGTGATGAACAATTCGAGGCAGCCGATTTGTCACTTGCAGAAAGCGAATTGATCGAATCGGGAAGCAATGCAGGCGCATTTCAGTTTTACCATTTGCTCGGAAAGGACGGACTTGGAAGGCAATTGATCGGCAAAGGTAATTGGGGAGATAACTGGCACACTCGGTTGTGGCTATGGAAAGGTGAAAGGTTTATCACTCATGAACCGCCTGTAATTGAGAATCAGAAACCCGTTGCGCACCTTTCACCAAAGTATCACCATTATTCCTACTGCTTTGAGGAATCGGTGAGGTTCAAAGAGATGTACTACGGCTATAAAGGGCTGCTTGAAAACTGGAGGAGGTTACGGTCATTCAAAGGTGATTTTCCTCAGCCTGTCACCTTACTACTTGGTAAAACCAATCGACACGTTCCTAAAAATTCATTCATCGATATTTACTCATAAAAAACTCAACCCATTATGAAAAACAAAGCGTGTGGAAGCTGCTCGAAGCCAAGACCAAGAGGCGGCAAAATCAGAAAATAACAATTCAATACACCACCAACAAAAACCTACCATGCAATGGAACTAACTGAACAATTGGTTTATGATGCTTTCAAGCCGATTCTTGAAATAAAGAAGAAGGCGAATAAACCTTTGAGATACATTCAAAAGAAAGACGAAACTTGGAAGGCTCCTGAATATCCTGATTATTATGATGGGTACGCTCTCGCTGCTCAATATTACGATCAGATCAGACCGCATGCCGAAAAAGGGTATTTCCCTGAAAGCCTCTATTTGAAACGTGCGCCAAACGAAACGCCAGATGAAACCGCCTACATCAGGGAGAACTATCAGCAGGTAACGCTTTCCGTTTTCAAGGATTTTGTTGATACTTATGGTAGGGCAACACATCAAAACAACTATTCAATAAAGTTCCCTGAAAATACAGGTCAATTTAAAGAGGAAGCCTCACTTGAATACTACCTCAATCATTTGCCTGATTACGGTTCATTGGACTATTTCAATTTTAAGTTCTTGCCACCGTTAAAATATCAGGACGCAGAAGGGGTTGTTGTTATCATGCCAAAGTACATCCCGACCGAGGAGGTTGGTGGCGAGGTAATTATTTCACAAACGGAACTGATTTCACCCGTTCCAAAGTTCTACCATTGCACAAGTGTATTGCATAAATCGGATGAACTCTACATCATTGAATCGGCTGAAAAGTCCGAGGTGATGTATTTTGATAAGCCATCAAAAACGGGATTGGTATTTTATGCGTTCACCAAGAATGTCATTTATAGGATATTTCAGGTTGGAAAGCAAGTTGATTTTGAATTTGCAATTGCTGTTTATTGGCAACATGATACAGGTATTCTACCAGTTAGAACAGTAGGCGGACTATCTACTCAGATCGGTGATCTTGAAATACAAATGTCACCCTTTATGTTTGCGGTTGACACGTTGAATGATGTGCTAATTGATGCCTCGATGTTAAGAGGAATAAAGGCAACCACCTGTTATCCTTACCGCATCATGGTAGGGGATCCTTGCGACTTTGAGGTTAAGATTGAGGGTGAGCCAATCAGTTGCGCAGGTTCAGGGTATCACACCATTAATGGCAACAAAGTAACTTGCCCTTCCTGTCATGGCAAAGGAATGAAAGACCGTATTTCGCCATACGGAACATTGCTCGTTAAGCCAGAGGGAAATGTGGAACAGGGAGATCGGGTTGACCCAACAAAGGCAATGACTTACGCCTACCCTTCTGCCGAAATGCCAAAGTTGATTCGGGATGAGATTGAATACGGTTTCAGAAAGACGTATGATACCTTACACATGAAACGGCTCGACACTCAGGCTGCAGGCGGTGGAATGAAAACAGCAACAGAGGACGCTTCAGATCAGAAGGCTCTCATGGCATCAATTGAAGCAGACACCCGACAAAAGTTTTCTCTTTTAAGATGGGAAATTGAGGTGATCGGCAAACAACGTTATGGTAACGATCTTCAGATGCCTACTATTACTGAGCCTGTAAAATACGACCTGTTTGTAGAATCGGACGATTTAAAGAAAATCAGCGAGGCAATGGCAGCGTGTCAACCTGCATTTGTGATTCAGACGCTCATTTATAACTACCTTCAAAAACTGTATTACAATGATGTGGAATCTAAGAAGGTTTTCGATCTAATTTCCACAACCGACAACTTACTGGTTTTGTCAAATGATGAAATTAATCAACGTCTTTCAAAGAACATCATTGACAGGTGGCAGGTGATTTTACATGATTCATCTATTAACTTGGTAAATAATTTGATTGCCGAAAACCCCGACTTCTTACTGCTTCCAAAAAAGGAGCAACAACAACAACTGATTGCTGCCGCTCAGGCTCAGGCTGCAACGGTTCCACAAGGTGGAAGTTCAGCTTTAACGGCTGCACAAGAGCGAATTAATGCAATTATCGGACAGGCTTAATGGCAAAAACGAAATCTATTGAGCAGTTAATCAGGGAGAAAACCGACCGTTTGGAATCGATTCCTGATGCGATGCTTTCTAAACTGGAAAGGCTGCAAAAGGAGATTTTCCCTGTAGTGGTCGATCTTATTTCTACCCTTCAACGGGATTCGGACGGGTTTATACTTTTTAATAAAACGAACCTTGCCATTAGTGAAAATATCCGTTCACAACTACGATCTGCGTTACTCAATTCCGAATATGTGGAAATCGTGGCGGACTTTGCCGATGAATTTGATGTGCAGGCAAGTGTTACGGATGAATATTTAAAGAAGGCTTTCCCTGAATTTGTGGCGGGTGGAATAGCTTCGGACATTGTCAAGAACTCCAAGAAAACCGCTATTGAGATATTCATTAATGGTATTACGGATGAAGCCTTTGCCGATGCGATTTCAAAACAAATTACTTTAGCGGTCAATAACAATGCCTCGTTTCAGGAAACATTTAAAACGATTCGGCAGTTGGTGGTTGGTGACGATCAGGTGGATGGCAAGATTCAGCAATATGCACAACAGGTCGCACACGATCAATTTGCTTTAGCAGATAGGGCATACACCTCACAAGTTTCAGAACAGTTAGAGGCAAAGTGGTTTTTCTATTCAGGCAGCGAGATTAAAACTACCCGTCCATTTTGTGGGGAGCGTCACAATAAGTACTACTTTTATAAGGAAATTGAAGCGTGGGGTAACGGACAAAAAACGCAAGGGTTATCACTACCTCAAAAGAACGGGGATTGGTCTGGAAAGATCGAGGGAACCAATGAGAAAACGATTTTCACCAATGCAGGCGGGTGGAATTGTCGGCACTCAATTATCCCCGTTTCTATTTTTGTTGTTCCAAAGGAGGTGATTCAACGGAACATAAAAGAGGGTTATTTTAAGCCGTCCGAATTTGAGATTAAGGAGTTGGGGTTATAGTTTGCCGATTTTTTCAATTAATACAAATGCGGATACGCCAAACCCTATAAAATATCCTATCGTCATAACCCTTGTGATTTTAAACCCAGTTCAATTAGTGATTCGGTGGCTTCGGGCTTTTTGAGTTCATCGCCTTCCATTAATTTCTTTGCCTGATACTTTTTCACCCTTTCGTTTACCGATTCATACAGGCAGACACGAACCTCAACGCAATCCCTTTTAGTTCTTTTTTTTGGCATAGGTTATTCATGTATAGTGTTTTGTTTTGGCTTTTCAGTTATTACTAACATGACAGAATCGGTGGAATCAAAAGCCCTCAAATAACCTCCCGCACATCTGCTAATATCTACTGAAAAAGGCTGCTGCTTACGCTCGTCATAAAATGAACCACGTTTCACAACAACACTAAGATCAACCTTTTCATTAAACAATCCAAGTATCGTTTTTTCGTGATCGCTCTCAGGGGTCATGTTTAACTGAGTAACTCCATCCGTAATAATTAAGTCGAATTTCATATTTTACCGTATTGATACCACAAAGAACGGCAACGGAACGGTAACGAACAACTATTTTATGAATTATTTTTGCAGTCACTTATTAACAATCCACTAAATTATTAACATGAGCGAAATCCAATTAGGTATGAACCAGAGGGTGGTCATTAACCCCGATGGCAGGCAGTCCATTATCTCGGTAAAACTGGCAAACGACCCCCAATACATGGCAAGACACGGGCTGCAATTGCTCGAAAAGTATCGGGGAAACACGGTTGCGGTGAAAGCCAATATCCCTTCCAAATCCAATAAGATTGAGGAAAGTAGCCTCATGCAACAACTCGGAATATCACCGAACGAACTCAAAGGGCAAACCAAAGAAGAATCGGGCGAGGTAGAATTGGAGCTGCCTGTACAGCCCGCAATTGACCCTGAACCTGAACAAGAAGCCATTCCCGAACCAGTTCAACCAGCTAAAAAGAAAGGGGCTAAATAATGGAACTCAAAGACATTTTATCATTCACAGGGATTGAGGCTGCCGACATTAACGAGTTCAAAACCAAATTTCAGGACACTTTCGTGAACCGAACCAACGCTCACACCGATCCTGAAATCAGAAAGAAAATCACAAAAACCGTTTACGTTGGTCAACAAAACGTGTTCAAAAAGAAGTTCGCTGAACTGGGTATTGATACCGAGGAGGAGGATTTTACAAAGGCTGAAAAATTGGAGGACTACATCGAAACAGGCATTACCAAGCTGTTAGGTACTAAACAAGCCGAACTCGAAGAACTCAAAAAGAACGCAGGCGCAACCAGCGATCAGGCAATTCAGGCTAAAGAATTGGAGATTGAAAAACTCCGCAAAAAGGCAGGTGAACTCGAAACCAACTGGAAAAAAACGGCTGCAGAATTGGAGGCAGAACGCCAAAATTTCAGCAACAAGTTAAAGCAAAACACCATTTCGCTCTCTATTGAGGAGGCACGAAAAGGAATCAAAACGAAAGCCAAACTCACCGATGTGGAAAAACTCGGTTTGGATGCTGCCATCGCCACCCGCCTGAAATTCGATATTGACGATACGGGCAAGCCTTATGTAATGAATGACAAAGGCGAAAGAATCCCATCCAAAGCAAAAGCGGGTGAATTTGTGACCCCAGTTGAAGCCATGCAAATGGTTGTGGATGAACTCCAGTTAAATGATTTCAACCCTCACGGTGGTAAGCCTGCCCCTGCTGCCACTGCGCCTGCTTCTGGCGGTGGATTCTTTCCACCCACAGCTGCGGGAGGTCAACCGTTACCACCCGTCAACGCCCCAAAACTTCACCCCGCTGCGCAACGGGCATTGGAAGGAAAGTAGTATCTTTGTTCAGTCTGTTTTATAGTTTATTAGTGTGCTTTTCCATCTTTATTCAGGAGCCTCCAGTTTACCGACTGGAGGTTTTTTATTTTAAATAAAATTTGGAACTTTGAAATAATTATTATATTTGCATCCAGTTACCCTTTTATGTTTACATAGTAGGGTTACAAATCTGCGGAGGTAAAGGCGCAATAACCACCTCAAAAAATCTGCGATTGTGAACGCAATACTTCACACTTGTAAGTAACAGAATTGTAACCATTTTAATTCATAAACTACTATGTCAAACGCTACCAGTGCGATCCTTGCCTGCGAGGACGTACAAAGAGAACTCTACAACTATTTCATGGTGTGTTCACCTGATACACATCAAAGACGCTCGCCATTCCTCGAAATGCTCCAATCCGATGCGAACCGTTCAGGCATTAGCCTTGAAGTCGCTCCGGGCGGTGCAAAAGTGAAAACGGTCGTAATGCGATACGATCAAAAAGTCCCTGTTGCCGACGTTACCGAAGTAACTGAGTGCGGTCTGGATTGTGCTGTTGATAACACCGTTGGGGATAAATCGGCAGAGTACACCATTGACCCATGCTTAAAGGTGAAATATGGCGAAAGCTATTCATTTACCGATTTCCAGTACATGTGTCGCACCAATGAGGACTATGTGAACAAACGCCTCCTTTTGATGGCAAACGCCATTGAAGAAAAAGTTGCTGCGAAATCCGCATCCGAAGCGATTCTGTTGCAAGGTAACTGGGCAAGTGACGTGACCACAACTGGTGACGTACTGAGAATCGGTACCAGACTTTCAGGCGGATTGAACCTGAACGCTAACTGGATGCCTGAATTCGACTTTGCTACCATGCAAACCGCTTATTGTACGGGTATCGGTGTATTCGGTGCTGCTGAATTCTACAAGGCTGCCCGTTTGATGAACTCAGGTTGTTGCACTTCTGCAGGTATCGATCTTGCCTCTGTGCTTGCTAATTACGGCAAAGCATTTGAATGGGATCCTTACATTACTGCTGCCTTCGGCGACCCTTCTTACTCACTTGTAACCCAATTGGGTGCTATGCAACTGTTAACTTACACAGTTGGTACGGCTCCTGAATTTAGAGGTTTCGTGAACAGAGGAACCAACTTTGAGATCATTCCACTTGTGACACCACGCTACGGAATTCCTGTTGACTTGGTAGTTGCTAACGACTGCGGAAATCTCTCACTTATCATGACCACAAGTACCAAAGTGGTGGCTGCTCCGCTTGACATGTTCCCAACTTCTGATGAATTATCAGGGGTGAATTATGTGAACTACGCACAGGCTTACACTCTTTCTTAATTAACCATAGCCAGATGGCGGTGAGGAATCCCGAAGCCTTGCCGCCATTACTTTAATTCTCTCTCAAATTTACTGAATAATGGAATGCTTCGATAACCTTGTCGGTGTTAGGGGTTTATGTACCGAAACGACCCCGAAATCTGAAATGTACATTGATGATGTCGGGCTTTCAAAGGCAGATATTGAGGCTTTTATTCCATCCCAATATTCGGGCGTTGAGGACTACTTTTATAAACGGTCACAGTTTGCTTACAAACAAATTGCTCTTGAGGTTCACAACAAGTTCAAACACAAATACCTGAACCACACTCTTGTCGATTCTCACCGACTGGGTTATTTTAATAAGGATTTAGCGACCTATCTGGGTGATAATTTCCGAGGCATCAACATGGAATTCATCCAAAGTAGTGGATTCTTTTCCTTTACAATTTCTCAAATTGATCTGTTTCTCGCTTATACAGGTGATGTTGATGTGGTGATTTTTGACCTACTCGAAAACAAGCTACTTCATACCGAAACCATTGCATGCACTTCTGGTAAAATCTCAACTGCCTACATTCATAAACAGTTCACCTCACCAAAGAAGCCTACCAATATTTTTATCGGATATGATGCAACTGGAATCAACGCCTACAACACATCCATAAAATCGGGTCTTTGCTGCGGTAAAACATCATGCGACAATAGCTACATGACTGCGCAAGGGGTTGAGGTGGACGGTTCATTTATTGAGGCAAATCTCACTACCTTAAATCATACGGCAGGGGTTTCATTGGTTTATTCGGTTGAATGTGATAACCTCTCATGGATTTGCTCACATGCCAAAAGCCTATCAATTCCTGCAGCCTACAAAATTGCCGAAATCATTACCTCGGACGCTGCCATCAACAACGGAGGTGAAAGGGCAACCAATAGCCACACCATCAATAAAGATGAATTGGAAAGAAGGCTCAATTTCTTCCGCAACCAGTATAATGAAAAAATGGAAAACATGCTTTCAAATATGCAGCTTCCAAGTAACAAATGCTTCCAATGCAATAGCCCATCCAGAACCGTAATCGCCTTGCCATGAGTAGCATCTCAGTAGAAGAATTTAAAAAAAGACTGGAAAGAGCAGCCGAGAACCTGAAAAAGGATAATACCCCTTTGAAACTCGCCACTTATACGGCTGTTGCAGTTCAGGCAAAGCGGATTTTTACCGATGGCAGAAATACGGACGGAAGTCAATTTCAGTACAATTCAACCACGCCTTTATACCTGAATCCATCCACTACATTCAACGGCTCGAAACTTGGAACACCAATAGGCAAGACGGGTAAATCGGTCTTTGAATCGGGAGCGAAAAAAGGGCAACCGCATAAAACGGTTTATGTAAAATCCTATAAAGATTATCGGGAAAAGATTGGGCGGGAGGCAGACTTCGTGAACTGGGAACTTTCAGGGGACCTGAAACTGGACTTTGAAAACCCTCAAGGAAGTACACCGACACCGATTAAGGTTTCTGAAAATGAGTATTTATCAGGACTAAAAAGAACTGAAAACATAGGTAAGCGAAACGGTCTTGAATCTCGGTACGGTCGTATCTTTTGGCTTTCCCAATCCGAAAAGGAAACATTCTATTCCACCGCATCATTCGAGTTAAGGAGGCTCTTGACTGAATCATGATAGCGGACATCTTTTGCCACTTAGCTGAAATTCTGAAACAGACTGGTTACTTCAACGATAACTATGTATTTGAATATGTGGAACTTGTAAAGGAAAGAAACAGCCCCGTAGTGAAGCCAAAATATTACAAGGGTAAACAGGCGGGCTACATCGATGTTTTCAACTGGGACGTAAACGGTGCCTGTTATATCCGGAAAACCGGAAAGACTACCTACCTGAGAAAACGGGCAAAGTATCAGCCCTGTAATGCGGGAACACTTGCTGAAATCAAATTACCCTGCCGACTGGTTGCGGTGGTTCCGAAAGAAAAAACAGGCGATTCAGCTTTCTCAGACGATATTTTGGCAGGTGAACTGATAGGGCAAATTCAAGGGTCTTTCAATTCACTCGCCAATGTTATTTCAGCGCACTCGGTCATGGTGGAGGTTTCAGGACATGAAACCAATTCTAACCTGATTTGGAACGCAGAAGTGACGGGAGTAGATTTTAACGAAGCGACTGCTTATAAGTTTTCAGTAGTTGCCATTGACTTTAACATAGTTGTAATTGGTGATGTTACCTGCCTAAAAACCTGCCTGACTAATGGGAACTCTTAAACAATTTCACGGGCTGCCTTGCAACTGCTATACTCGCAGGGTTTTACTTGGGTTGCTGCCTGATCCAAACGCTGATTCATGCCCGACTTTATGCGGAACGGATATTGAGATCATTGGTATAAGTAACGATTACACGGTGGATGG
>ERZ869929.659-NODE-659-length-17404-cov-14.465272_pt1 | contig 17404 bp, 28 predicted proteins | sample MGYA00579312_ERZ869929 | MGnify/ENA primary metagenome ERZ869929 (study PRJEB32216, sample SAMN09231818) | wastewater metagenome | place: USA: Maryland | collected 2016-08-09 | study: EMG produced TPA metagenomics assembly of the PRJNA472060 data set (Reclaimed... | reverse complement strand
ACCAGGCTAATTGCACAATCGACATCACCGGCCCCTTTGACACCACCGCCGCGGGAGACCCGGCCACGGTTGTTTCAGGCTCGCACACGGTGCTTTCGGGCATTGCGGGCGGTTCAACCCCGCTGACGCTTGATGTCCGTGTGGGTATCCGGCACGTGTGGGAGGATGGCGAACCGCAGTTTGGTATCACCTCATCGGCTACGGCTGGCTTTTTGTGCAAAAACTACACCGTCAACCCGGATGATGGGACATACTCGGCGAGTTTCGTGATGTTCCCCGGTTCGACCGCCCCCGCTTGGGGCACGACTGCTGAAACCTAAACCCTAGTAGAAAGGCATTGAAATGCGCGAGTCAAAATCGCAGGTTGCAAAATTCCCCGGCACGGTCAAATTGCCCGATGCGCTTACATTCCCCCAACTGCAAGCGTGGGAGACAGCTTTCGGGCAAGCTGACGTCTCTGGCGACACCTATATCCTGCAAGCCCGGCGGGTGTTGCCTGCCATCTGTGAGATCGTGCAGGAATGGCATCTTGCAGGTATCCCGGAGCACCCCACGCCGGAAACGTTCCCGGCCACGCCGCCCGCCGCCGTTGCCAGTCTGCTCGGTTGGCTGATTGGATTAATCAATGACATCGTGCGCGGGGATGATACCAGCCCAAACGCCTGAAAGCCGCCGTCCTGCATTATCTGCGGGATGGCGGCCCCTGTCCCGTCATGCTAGAGACCGCTTACGCCGTGGAGCGTTTTGGGGCGTGGGCGGTCTATGGCAGGCAACTGACAGCGGACGAAATGCGGCTGATGGCGCTTGCCGCTGATTTAGCAGCGGCCTACAAATCGCGGGCGGCATCCGAAAGTTACGCGGCGTGGGCGCAAAAAAACCCCGGCCCGGCCCGGTTACTCGGTGAAGCGGAGGCTTTGACATACGATGGCTGATGTTGACATCAATCTACGAGTAAAATCAGACGACGCGCCGGTCAAGTCAACCGCGCTAAAGTTTACAGAACTTGCCTCAAAAGTACAGCTTGCCCAGCAGGCTTTTGCGGTCATCAAGCGTGTGGTGTCCGAGACGGTTGGCGCGTTCACGACCTACGCCAAAACCGTTGAGGACATGGCGCGCGTCACCGGGTCTGGCGCGGAGGAAACCAGCCGCCTGATACAGGTTGCCGATGACCTCCAGATCAGTGCAACCGACCTCTCCACGGCCCTGGCCGGGGCGGTGCGCAAGGGCATTAATCCATCCGTTGACAGCATCGCCGCTTTATCCGATGAATACCTGAAATTACAGCCCGGGCTTGAACAGTCTAAATTCCTGATGGACAACTTCGGGCGGTCTGGTCTGGCAATGGCCCGGCTGATGGAACAGGGCGGCGATTCTATTCGTGAGATGGGTGCGGCGGTTGATGACAGCCTCGTCATGACCGAGGACGGGATTAAGGCGGCGCAGGATTACGCCCTCGCACTCGACACCCTGAATGACAGGGTGGAAGGTGCTAAACTCGAAATCGGTAGTCGCCTTGTGCCAGTCTTGACCAACGCGGCAACTGCTTTTGAGCTGCTATTATCGGCTAACAATAAACTGAATGACGCCCTCGCGCAGCACGAAGGGACGGTAAGCCAGGCAGCTGGAAGCTACGAAGAATACCAGCGCGAGGTTTACCGCTCGGTTGCCGCCTCAAATCCTCTGATTGATGCGACAAAGTTCGTAAACCTCTCGCTTGAAGATCAAGCGACCAAAGTCGCCCGCCTGGCGCCAGACCTCGAAATTATGACACAGGCCGAGTGGGACGCAGCCAATGCCGCCGCTGAAATGAGCGACAGGTTAAGCGAGTCCACTATCGCGCTTGACACAACCGCCAGCGCTGCAAACAATTACGGGCAGGTGGTCAATACCAGCATCTCGACAATTGACGGGGTAACGCAATCCTTCCAGGCTATGACGAAGGAACTAATTTTCAACGCCGCCGCGCAAAACATGAACGCGGACGAAGCCCTAAAGCTCGGTATCCAGATGGGTCTGGTTGACGCCTCCACGCTGGGTTACATGGCGGCAATGGACGAACTTGATGCAAAACTTGCCGCGGGCGATATTACGATGATTGAATATCGCAACTCGGTTGCCGCCCTCGGCCTATCGCTTGACGCCATTGCGCATCCTTACGACATCATGGTTAACTTCACCTACGACCCCGCCGCTTTTGCGGAGATGTACGCAGAAATCGGACGGGTGCAACAGGCGGCAAACGGGATTGGAATTAGCGCAGGCGGCGGTGAAATCATCGAAGCCCGCGCCGCAGGTGGCCCAGTAAACGCCGGGCAACCGTACCTTGTCGGCGAGAACGGCCCCGAAATCATCACCCCAAACCGTGACGCCTACGTTGTGCCAAACGGGGCGGGAAACGTGTATAATTTTTATGGGTACAACAATCCCACCGCAATCGCGCAGCGTCTGTCTGTACTGGAGGCTTTTGGCGTATGACATCAACAATGACCAACTGGAAAATCTATGTTATCCAGCCCGCGGGCCGGACGAATTATGTTACCAACCCATCCGCCGAAATTGACGCAACGGGGTACACTGGCTTGAATGCGACGGTAACGCAATCCAGCGAACAAGCGCGCTACGGGACGTATTCGGTTAAGGCCGTCCCGACGGGCGCAAACACGTTAGGGGGTATTGAGTATGGGGCGATTACGGCCCCAGCGACTGGAGACCTGACATTTAGTGTGTCTGTCAAGGGCGAGGCCGGGAAAACATACAGGATTATGATTTACAACGACGACCTCAGCACGAGCAATTCCCTGACGTTTACCGCCAACGGCTACTGGCAGCGGCGCAGCGTGACGTTGGCTTCAACGGCTGGCAATGCGCTTTATTTATACGTTTATCGCGACGCCAACCAGAACACCACCGCCGCCTATTATATTGACGGCCTGCAGCTTGAAGCCGCATCAACCCCCAGCACCTACTTTGACGGGTCAATGGACTTTCTCGGAAACGTCCGAGGCCGTACGGAGTACTACTGGACAGGTACACCACACGCATCGACCTCGGTGCGCGTGGACTGGACAAATTCGGGAGGGACAATGCTGGACTTATCAACCTACTGCCGCATCATTGCGGTACTCGGTTTGGGCATGGCTCAAATCTCACCCATCTATGCCCCGATGGTCAACGGTGGATCAATCTACCAATGGAGCCGTGCGGGCAATCGGGACATCGAATTAGTGCTTGACTTCAACGGCGCAAACCCCGGTGACGTTGCGCAAAAGATTTCAGCCGTCCAAAAAGCATTCGATGCCACCAGCAACAAATACGGGCAACCCACCCGCTTGATGCTTGTCGGGTATAACGCGGCTGGCACAATCGAACAGTCAGAGACTGTGTTTGTGGATGTCGCCTATCGCGGAGGTCTGGAGGGCGGTTTCACGAACTACTACCACGAGCGCAAAAACGTCCAGCTACTCAACTTCACGCCAACAATGCGTGCCGAGGGCTACACCACCGCCGCACTTGACTGGCAGGACGCCTTGACGGGTGACTGTGTTGTTCGGGTTGGTGCGGATGGGACAATCGATAATGCGGGAGTGGCGGTCACAACCACCACGCATACCGGCCGCGTCATGGCGAAAGACAATGCAGGCGGGCTATATCTGGGCGGCACTTTTGCCGACTTGAATGGCGTTGCCGCGGCTGACAATATCGCCTATAAAGCGGCGGGCGGGACGTGGGCGGCGCTTGGGGCCGGGCTGAATAACCAGGTTTACGGCATTGCAATCGGTTACGATAGCAAGGTTTACGCCGTTGGGCTATTTACCGATGCCGGGACAATTGCAACGGCTGACTATATCGCCCGCTGGACGGGTTCGGCGTGGGAGAGTATCACCACGGGCGGCGCGGCCGACGGGACGATAAGCGCGCTCGCATTTAGCCGGACTGGCGACCTCTACGTGGTCGGTGCATTTTCAAATATTGGCGGCGTTAATGCCCAGCGCATTGCCCGGTGGGACGGTGTAAACTGGAACGCCGTTGTCGGCGCGACAACTTTGAGCCAACAGCCATATGCCGTAATCCCCGACCCGTGGGGTGACGGCGTGATTATCGGTGGGGTATTCACAAATGCCGGAGGGGACGGGACAAAAGATTATTTACTCCGGGTGGTCATCACTGGCACAACCTACACCTACGAATTGATTAACGGCAGTACACCAAACGGGTTAGTCACGTCAATCGCCTACGACCCGCAATCTGGGCGGCTGTATGTGCAGGGCGCATTTACTGCAATCGGCAGCGCGGACATGAATTACATCGCCTATTACGACGGGGCTGGCTGGTGGCCGCTTGGGAGCGGGACGAGCGAACCCCCAAACGTGCCCAGCATGGTTCTGTCGCCGGGCAATGGAATTTTATATACTGCGATTGACTCGGCGAGCGCGCCAACCGCTGGCGGCGTAATCCTTCCGGACAGCTTTGGCATTTGGAGCGGCAATCAGTGGAGCGCGCCGAAATTCAATTCGAGCGGCACGAGCTACGCCGGCAGTGGCGTATTTTATGACGGCGACACTGGAGATGTTTACTGGCTTGGAACGTCGGAGAGCGCAACCGTCGAAGGCCGCACCTCTATCACCAATACCGATTACGGCGACACCTACCCCACACTGGTTATCACCGGGCCAGGTACGGTCTATGGTATCGAGAATTACAGCAACGGCGACCGGGTTGACTTCAATAACCTCACGCTTATCGCTGGAGAGTATGCGACTATCGTTTTCGGGCCGGACGGGATTGTCAGCGCGCAGGCATGCAGGGCTGGGTTTGTATCCAGCCGGGGCGCGTCATGCCGCGACCTAATCCCCTACATCGTGCCGGGATCATCCCCAACGTTTAGATTATCGCCGGGCATAAACACGGTTGGAACGTTTATCTACGGCAGCACCAGCGCCGCCACAGCAGCGACCCTGTCATGGCCTACGACATACCGGGCGATTGAGGGAGCGGTCAGATGACAGACGTAACCCAGAACGGCTACCGATTACAGCCCTACACCCTGACAGGCGCGCCATTGGCGCAGATTGTCGGTTATACCGGGCTGCGTGTGGCCTACGGGGAGCGCAATCCCGGCGTGTGCATTGTACAAACCAACAGCGAGCGGGCAGCGCAGGACTGGCCGCCGTTTACCATGCTGGAGGTTTACCGCACCGTTGAAGGTATCACCTATCTGGAGGGTGATAGGATTTGGTATCTGCTTGACCAGGAAGATTACTACGACGAAAGCGGCCAGCGCGGGCAGCGGCTGTACTTTTACGACATGAATACGATTTTAGCGCACCGCTACGTGCTATATGCCGCCGGATCAAAGCAGGCCGAAAAAACCGGCCCGGCTGATGACATACTGAAACAGATCATCCGGGACAACCTCGGGCGTGATGTAACCGTTGCTGCTCGCCAGGTTGCCGGGCTGCTCGTTGCCGCTAACATTGCCGTGTGTGCCAGCGTCAGCAAAGCTTTCGCATGGCGCAACGTGCTGGAGGTTATGCGTGAGATTTGTCAGCAATCATTGGAGAATGCCACCAAACCGCTGTACCTCACATGGGATTTTGTGCGCGATGACATTGGCATACAGACGTTTCACACCTACACCGGGCAGCGAGGTGCGAACCGTGGGCAAACGTCCGGGCAAAGGCTCGGCTTGACGTGGGAAAACGGCGGGCTGAAATCCCCGTCCCTGATTTACGCCCGGTACGGCAGCGCAAACAACGTTACGGCTGGCGGACAAGGCGAGGAAGCCCTGCGCTACACCGTCACGGTTGACGCCACACCAGCGGCAACAGGTATCACCCGACTGGAAACGTTCGTGGATGCGCGCAACTGCGCCGATAATACCGATGTTGACAGCGAGGCACTCGCCGAGTTTGCCGCCCGCCAGCCACGTTACAAATTCACCGCCCAACTGGGCGAGACCACAAACCGCCGGTATGGGTATGATGTCCACTACGGCGACCTCGTGAGCGTCTCATTCGGCGGGTATGATTTTGATGCGCATCTTGACGCGGTGAGCATCACCCTTGCCGATGACGGCAGCGAGACCTTATCGATAGGATTACGCAATGAATGACAGCCTGATAAACGATTTGTGGCGCAAAATTGCCGGGATTGATAAGCGCCTGCAGCGACAGGAAGCGCAGGAACAAATGCCGGGCGGCAATCGGCTGACCTTGCGCCCGCAGTTATATTCCGGGCGCGTTGGCGGTGTGGCTAAACCGACATTTGTTACATTAGGGGCTTACGCCGGGTACTCGTTCCCGATTTATAACAGCGATGACGAAGAGCTGCTTTTCAGAGAGAGCATCCCCGGACGCTGGGACGGGGCGAGTAATATCAACGCTTATGCCGTTGTGATGCTGTCTGCAGCCGAGGACGTGGGCGATAAATTCCAGTTTCAGCTATCTTGGGCGTCGCACGTCACCGGGTCGGGCGCGCTTGCCAGCGCGGTTACAGACGTCGGGACAAGCCAGACTGTTGCAACGAGCCGCTCGGCGCAATACTCAATTTACGTCTTGACATTCGCGGTAAATTACACCGTCCCCACACCAGACCTTGCCGCAGGCGACCACTTTGGCGGGCGCATCCGGCGTATTGCAGCCGCTGCCCCGCAGGTGTCAAACGAGATTATCCTACTGGATTTTTACATGACTTACAATGTTAATAAGATTTACAAGGCGGCGTAAATGACCAACCGCTGGGGTGTTGACGTCTCGCTGTGGCAGGATGAGGGCGGGCTGTCCGCCGCCCAGGTGCAAGCTCTGGCGGATGGCGGCTGTTCGTTCGCGATTATCCGGGCCGGGCAACCCTGGCGGGCAGATGACCAACTCGCCAGGCACCTCGACAATTTTGGCAATGCCGGGATCCCGGTCGGGGTTTACTTCTGGGGCGACCCGCTCCAAAACGCAAACGACCAGATAGACTGGTACGTCTCTATCTGTGACGCGTGGCGTAATCAGATTAGCTGCTACGCACTAGACGCTGAACAGTGGTGGGCAAGCTGGGCTGAATATTATCGCTATGTTAGGGGCGAAATCCCCATGAGCAGCGTGCCGCGCATCCATCCAGCGACTATTTCAGCCCGTTACCACGAGATGGCAAACCGCCTACGGTCGCAGGTTGACAAGCCTGCATTTGTGTACTCGGGCGGGTATTTTGTGCGCGACATGGCGACGGGGATGGCGGGCTGGATGAACAGTGAGCCGTATCTGTTTTGGTGCGCGACCTATCGCATGGGGCCGAACCCATGCACCTACGCTGAATTAGAGACCTATCTGGCTAGTCTGACTAGTCCGTTTTTTGACGGGGTAGATAGCTGGGAGGTCTGGCAATTCTCGAGCGGCGGGACAAACTACCCCCGCCTGATTGGGCAAAACCCGCTTGACCTCAATTACATCCCAGATGACGGGGTTTACAGTTACCTTTTTGGTAACGGGCAGTTACCCCCGCCGCCCCCACCGAGACCGGCAACGGTTGCCGGTCAAACGCTGTACAGCATGAGGGTACGGTCTGGACCTGGTACGGGCTATTCAACCGTTGCGCTGATCCCCGCAGGTACAGCGATAGAGGGCGCAAACATCGGCGGCGATTGCTGGCTTGAGATAGAGCCGGGCCGCTGGGTTTGCCTGTACAAGGCAGGGCAAAAGTTTGTGGAGCTTGCGCCGCGATAAAAAAACACCCCCGGTCATGAGGCCGGGGGTTTGTGTGTTGGGTTGTGGTTTAGATACCGTATCGCAGTTTGTCGTATTCGGCATCGGAGACCGGCTTGCCATCCGGCCCCTGGATGTAGTAGTGGTCATCCCAACTGCCAGGCGAGAGATGAGCGGTGTGCGACCGCTTCGCTCGGACTGCCGCTTTCAGGCTGGCATGGGTTGACAGGGGTCGCCATGCGCTGTCGGGGATGCTCTCGCAAGGGCCGTAGGGGCGTCCGGTGTGCATCAGGGTGTAAGTGGTAGTAGTCATTTCGTAATCTCCTTCAATTTGTTCGACTGGTTTGATATATCTATAATACTCCCTCAAGATTAAAATAACATTAAAATTAGATTAGAGTTTGCGCTACAATGCCCCTGTACGCCTCTACAAGCCATTTCTAGGCGTTTATCTGGCTGGGGCGATACTTTATACCTCCACAATCCCCACAATCGGTATTATCGCAGTATGACAATCGCACTCATTCGGGGCATGAGGTGGGTGCGATTGTATATCGGTAAATATACACAAAGTGCAATTATCTGATATAGATTAGTGCGTGATTAGAGTTTGCCCCTCTCGGTTGTCTAATCCTGTCAGCGTGCTATAATAATGGCATGTTATACGCATACGAAACACAGGAGAGGAAACCGTAATGCCGCATATTGAAACCATGTTAGCGCAAGGGGAAGAGCAGTCCGTTATAGCCCTGCAAAAGGCGGGGTTTGAACTCAAGCAAATCGCTAAAATGCTGCACATCCCACTCGGGCAGGTGCGCTATATCCTGCTGGAGCATAACCAGCGGATCGGCGGCGATATCGCTGATATGCTCAACGGGATCACGCTGGGCTGCGAACCCATGCGCCTGTCGGGCGACAATTGGATTGTCACCTGTGATTGGCACGTACCACAAACCGACTGGAGCCTGGTACAGCACATGGTCGCCGTGGCAAAACATCACAACGTCAAGCGGCTGATTGTCGCGGGTGATTGGTTCGACCAGGGGCAATTCAGCTACTACCCCAACGACATCCCGCCCGTGCCGTGGGCGGTGGAGCGTGACGCATCGCAGATGATTATCGATTGGCTGCTGGGCTGGTTTGATGAGATTGTCATCACGATGGGCAACCATGACCGGCGTTTGATCCGCTGGGCTGATGCAGCCCTCGACATCAAAGACCTATGGGGTGAGTTTATCACCTCGCCCAAAGTGCATATATCGCAATATGGCTGGTGTACCATCCAAACCAGCCGCACCCGTGACAACGGCCTGCCGCTTGTTTGGCGGGCCACGCACCCCAAAAACTACAGTCAGATACGCGGCAAGGTTGGCAACGACCTCGCAGACCTCTACGACGCCAGCGTGATTACAGGCCACGAACACCACACCGCGCTGGGCAAGTCAAAATCAGGGCGGCATTGGTACATGTCGCTGGGCGGGTTGTATGACCCCGCCAAAATCGTTTACACCCAGCTTGATGACGGCCTATCAACCAAAATGTCGCCCTCATTCGGCATGCTGCTAGGCGGCTACCCCTACGTGTTCGCTGAGGGGTTGACAGAGTGGGAGCGGTGGGAATGACCAGTCAATTGTATCTCGGTGATTGTCTTGATGTGATGCGCTCTATGCCGGATAAGAGCGTGGATTTTGTTTTCACGGACCCGCCGTATAACGTCAGAAAAGATTATGGAACGTATAAAGACAATCTATCTGACGCCGATTATTTAGCATGGTCCACGACAATTATCGGAGAGATAAAGCGCGTGGCCCGGGCCGCATGTATATTTGTTCCCCAAAAATATATTAGATTTTGGTGGTATCTTCTAGGGGATGATTACAGGCAGATAGTCTTATCCTATTCCCCGGAAGGCGCAATAAGATGGGGGTTTATAAATCAGTTTTCGAGTTTGCTGACAAACGCCAAACCAATTGGGCGAGTTAAAAACGTCTGGCACAATTGCCAAATGCCCGGACTCGGATATTTTTTCAGGGAAAACAATTACGGGCACCCCGGATATACATCTGAGGATATAACCAGCAGGGTTATAGCGTCATTCACCAATGAGGGCAATACAATCCTGGACCCGTTCACGGGAACAGGCACGACTGGCGTAGCCTGCGCCAAAACAGGCCGTAATTTCATCGGCATTGAAATCGACCCGACGTATTTCGCCATCGCCGAAAGGCGTATCCATGACGCTGAACAACAGCCGCTATTGTTTGCATAATGCCCACCGCTAAAGTCCACAATCCCGCCTGCCTCATCCTTGCCCCGGTCGTGATGGCCGGGGCTGCTACTTTGGGCGGTGACTGGCAAACCTGCATCGCTGCGGGTATCGGCTGCGCCAGTGGCGTAGCGGTATCGCCAGACCTTGACCTGGTAAACACCGTACGCGTCCCGGTGATCGGCTGGATATGGGGCGCGTATTGGTGGCCGTACCGTAAGCTAATCGCGCACCGGGCGTACATCAGCCACGCGCCGATTGTGGGGACGCTTGTGAGGCTGGCATACCTCATGCCGATTATAATAATCGCGATTAGTATTCTACCGCCGGGGCTGGTTGCAGCATGGGCGGCGGGTCTGGCGTGTGCGGACGTGGTGCATAGTTTGCTGGACGCAACCTTCAAAAACTGAAGGTTCGGCGACACAGGATATAACGCAAAACCGCCCCATCGGGGCGGTATGCTTTAGGAGAGGAAGAAATGTCCACCGCTATTATATCACAACCTCTCTTTATTCCATCGTTCCCATTCCGCTGGTGATACGGCGCGGCAACTCTCCAAAATCATGAGGTGTTTACCCCAAAGGGCGTTATTTGTAAACCGCCGCTTTACAGGTTTCACCGAATTCGTCAACCAACGCCAACTTGACGTGCTCATCACAGGGATGCGGTTTACCCAGCATTCCCGCTTTTGGTGGTGCAGGCGGCGGGGGTTGCGATTACGTTTCATTGCCGTCTATCCATTTCTTGAGCGCGTCGCCCAACTTTTTGAGTATCGTTTTTTCGGCGTATTCGCACACCCGCGACGCGTCTCTTTGCCACAAACCTTTGCTGAAATAATGCGATACGGCTAATTGGCGTTTTTCGTTGATATTGATAACGCCGCGGAAGATCACTAAATCGCCGGTATGGTCTTTGTTGATGATGACCTGATACGGCCAGTTAGCGCCCTCCACAGACAATTCGACGGTGTACGGGTATCTTTTCATTGCGCTGCCTCCAGTAGATACAGGATATACCCGAACGCAAAACCGGTCACGATTACGAGAATCACAACGGCCATGCCAGCAATGCAGCCGTTTATTTCCGCCTCGGTCGGGATGGGCAGCTTGCTCTTGTAGCCCATCACAGCCACGCGCTTTCTGGCGTCTCTGACAGCCAACGAGCCTTGTCCTGCAGGGCTTGTGTTTCGGGCGAGAAACCATCATCGGGCGGGGCCGTGTACCAGTCAACGACCAGCCGGGCAAGCTTGAGGTATTCGGATTCAAGCCATTGGATGCGTCCAGAAAAGTCGTAAATATCGGGCTTGTCTGCCGTCGTGGTGATCGTGCAATCTGGTTCAACCTCACTACCGACAACGGCGTAATATCCGGTGTCTGGAACCGCCGCCTCTGCCTCATCCGGGTATCGCTGTTCCTGCTCATGCTCCACCCATTCAGCGGGCGGCGTTGGCGGTTGCCAGTCCCGGCAATCGTCCGAGACCGTCCAACCGTTGGCGTTTGACAGGGCGCGCTTGACGTAGGCGATTTGGTCAAGGGTTGTGTACACACTCCAAAGCTCGGCACAGATTTTGAGCAGCAGGTCAAGATTGGTATCACCTTCGGCGGTTCGCCAGTCAAGACCCTGCCAGACTAAAACGGCGTCACCCGCCTTGCCCGGCTCCAGGCTTTCGACCATATGGATTACTGGCCTAACCTTGCCGGTTAAGCTATCGGTATCACGGGTTGCGAAAATCATTTTCATGGCAAACCTCCAGTAGCTGCAATAGCCAGCACCGTGCCAACAATGGCAACGGCGAGGCAAACGAGGGACAAGGCGGTCAGGGCCTTGCGGATTTTAGCTTTCATAGGGCACGGCCTCCAGAATAACGATAACGCCATGATGGGTATCAATCTCAAGCGCGCCGTCAACTATAGAGCATGTGGCGATAACCGGGGCGGTCTCGCCGCCGTCAATGGCGACGGTGCATAAGACTTTTCCGCCGTCTGCGATAACCACCCTGGCCGGGAATATAGCAAGATAGTTTCCGGGTGTTTCGGTCATTTAGTAATCCTCGCCTTCCGTAATCGGTTTGCTGATAGGTTCTGTTGGCAGATACAGGTGGTTCTTCCACCAATACCCGACCTCGGTTTGATACCCCTTCGCCTGCGCCTCGGTCAAGGCAGCTTCCAGCGTCTGCGCCTTGAATACCCGGCAGGTCAAGCCAAGTGGCTGGGGTGTTTGGTTAATCATTTTTGTCTCCTTCGTAATCTTCGCACTCTTCCGGGCAGCACTTACGAAAATTGATTGTCGCGGCGTTCCAATTGTGTACTGCCTCGCCGAGGCGGGCATACTCGCCGCGCATAATTCCGCAGCATTGAAAAGCAACCAGGCCAAAAAGGCCGTGCTGCATATCGGGCTGGCGCCCACACTTCGGGCAGCTATTCACGCCGTAACCGTTGAGCATAAAGATACTGGGCATTACAGACCTCCATCCGCGTCAGAGTGGCAATCCGGGGTATCATCCTGATTGCATACCGGGCAGCAATAAGCATGATAAACGCTGTCATCTCCTGTGCATTCGTGGCGGTCGTCCCATTCGTCCATAGAGTAAAACGGCCACTTGCACGCATCGCAGCGGACAACCCTGTTGAGGTATTCGTCTCGGATAATCCCTCTAATCAATCTGACTTTAGTCATCTCTTTTATTCCTCTCTTTTACCTCACCGGGGCCGCTAACATCTCCAAAAGTGATGTAACGCCTAGTACCACCTGGACGGCGGCCCCGGTTATGGCCTGTTGGGTTTAGGGCTGGTTGCCCTCGTTGACCTCATCAATGGTCGGGTCGATAATCTCAACAACGTCTGGTTTTGCAATGCGCAAGAGCCGGGTCAAGGCAGCGAACAGGTCTTTATCCTTCAGCATGGCCTCGGGATGCGCCTCGAAGTAGTTTTTCATCTCGGTGAGCTGTTCCGGGGTCATGTCGCCCAGCCGGACGCCCTTCGGGGTGCGCATGTTTTTGCAATGCTCAATGTCGGAGGTCGGGTCACACAAGACCTGAACTTGCGCACCGGGGATGGTCTCCAATTCGGTTTCGTCAGTCCAACCGAGACCGCAGATTGAAAGCGTCACGCGCCGTTTGGCTTTTGTTTCGGCTTTCATGTACGCATTGGCGAGGGCGTCGCCTTTCAAGCCCTGAATATTGACCGCGCCGATGCTCTCATCGGTTCGGCCATCCTGCAAGCTGGCGCGGGCTGAAACAACCAGAATATCGTTGGCAACCTCACGAGACGTAATGACCACACTCACGCCGCGATTGCTGCGCAATTGATCCGTGCAATCCCGGCGGGCGTAAAGGGTCAAGCGGCCCTGAAACGCGACATATTCAAATGGTCGGGTCAAGGGGTTCAACCCGAGGCTATTGCAAACCTGATTGTAATAGCTGATACGCTGTTCGGTTGTCAGTTTTGACAGGTCTCCAGCAACCAACACGGACTCAATCGCGCTGGCGTCAGGTGCGGAGGTTTGGGTTTGGATAGCTTTAGTAGCGGGCATTTCAAAATCCTTTCAACTCAAGTTCGGGTAAGTTTGCGCGAGGCGATCCATCGCCTCGTAATCGCCTTCGGTGGTATCGTTGCTATCCGGCAGGTCGCTGAAATCGGCCTCCGGTTCGGCCTCGGTGGTGTTGATTTCAGCCTCGGCGGCACGCTCACGGCGGCGGGCCTCCAGGGCTTCAGCGGCCCGGTAGATTTTGACGTACTCGGCCTCGGCTTTCAGGGCGGCAGCGCTGGCGTGTTCCAACCGCTCGTAAAAGCCAGCGGGCGGCAATACGTTGCGGGCAGCGTAGCAGTCTAATTCGTCAACTAATGCCATATAATCAGCCCAAGTCGCCTCGCGGATTTGGCGGGCCTGGGTTACGCTGGCGGGTTGGTGTTTGTGGGTCACGAGTACACCGCCATATTCACCCAGTCAAAAACTAAATCGTCATACTCGTGGGACTTACTAAACCAGCCGTCCGCCTCGCAGGCGGCCCTGCTCTCGTACTGCGCGCAGATGGCGGCGCGCCCAGAATAGCGCGTATCAATCACACAGAACTTCCAGTCGGACGGGACTGGCTTGCCGTCAATAAATGCTACTCTGTCTGTTTTCAGCGTATGCTTTGTCATTTCGGTCTCTTTTCTCCCAGCGCAAGCCCGCCGGGTGGCTGATTTGATATATTTATTATATCCATCTGCCAGCCGGGTACATTAAAGCCAGATTAGAGGATGATTAGAGTTTTACCCAGCCGCCACAATCGCCAACAAGCACGTCCCGCCACAAAGCAGGACGAAAAAGACAATTGACAGCGCGACTTCGCTGGGTTTCATGGTGGGGGATTTCATTTCGAGACCTCGATTTTCATCAAATGGGTTTTGGAGCGCAACTCAACGCCGCCGCCCAGCTCCCTTGTTACACAAATAGAACAATTATTATCGGTTGCAGCATTAAACACGCCACAATAATAAAATCCAAAAGCGGCAGCTTCTCCAGCGATGCAGGCCGGAAGACCTTCCTCTGATACGTCGCGGTAGCGGTTGAATACAATTGTGCGGTCTTTTCCGTTAATGCGGTACAGGGTCGTGTGCAGCGTTATCATCATTTCGTCACCTTTTTGTGCTTGCGCGTATGCGCCGCAAGCGCCTGCTGGCTTGCGTACGCCATCCCGCAGCTTGCGCACACGTGCGCGGGTGTCTGCGGGGCTTGCGTGACCTCATGCGCAGGTTGCGCATCGGGTTGCGTGGGTGTGGTTTCCGGTCGCGCATCGCTTGCGCCAATCCAGCGCATGATACGCAAGGCCAGCGCATTGCCGATTTTACCGCCGCGCATCTGCGCCGCATCCGGGGGCAGCTTGCGGATTGCGCCGGACAACCAACCCAGCAGGGCCACTGAAACCGTTGGGAACAGGCCGTATAAAACAGCCCCGGCGGCAATTAGTGGGGTGCTGGTATCAGCCGATAACCAGGTATCGGCAAAGTTGAAATACGAGTCAACGGCCACGAAGAATACCAGGGCTACCCCAGCAGCCCGGCGGGTTGTGGCCGTGCGTGTCCAGTATGACGCCGTGTACACGGCCACACCCAGCCCGGCGGCAAAGAGCAACCCCAGCACCCCGGCGTGCATGTGGGTTGCAGTGAATTGCGCCACCCTCGCCAGTGTGATGGCAAGGAAGGTGGCGACCAATAGGACGGGGAGACGGCGCATCATTGGTTATTTGCCCATATGTTCGCGCCACGTCAAATACAGGCTACACAGGGAGCGGGCGACGGTATAACCATCACCACCAATCGCAACGCGGACGCCGCCAAAGCTTGCAGCCGCAAAATAATCGTACTCATCGTTTTGCCTGCATGTGATTTTGATTTCGATGTTATACCCGCACCGCAAGATTTCATCGGCCAGCGCCATGGCTTCCTGAATATCGCCAGCGTAATCACGGTTTGGGTTACCGTTCACATCACAGGGCGTGGTCTCGCCTGTCAAGGCACGAACCTTTTTATTGAGTTCTTGGTTTGCAATCATTTTGTTTGTTCCTCTCTACCAATTAGTGTACATCAGCGGCGTATCGTTTGCATTAATGCCGGATTAGAGTTTATATCCCAGCGCGGTCATGGCCTTGCGATAAGCCTGCTCCGACTTCCACCGGGCGGGCTGGTTTCCGGCGGCAGGTTCTGCCAGACCTGCAACAATCAGCCACTGTGTAATAATCCGGGTATGCTCGCGGGACTGCGTGCCCTCGCCGCCGCTGTCGCGGACGGATGGCAGATACCCATCGTTCCAGTCGGTAAACGGGTCAAACGCGCCGCGGGGGATTTCGTCAAACCCGCCGGACCCGTTGCGCAGCCGGACCAACTCAACCGGCTTGTAACTGCTATCGGCGGCTATGATGGTCTCCAGACTACCCACGCTTTTGACGTAGGCTAATTGCGCCTCGTTTAGCCTGCTGATGGCGTTTACCCACTGGACTTCCGGGGTCTGGCTGGCCGCTAATCCCCATTCGTATCGCCGCCATGCCAGCTTATAACTGGCGAGGTCGTAACTCGCAAACAAGCCAAACACGACAAATACAACCATCGTGACCGTCAGGACAATGCGCCATGACGGGGCGACGGTCTCGTGATTACCGATGGCGTAACAGGCAGCGGAGAGGATGAAAAGCAGCATCGGGACGGCCATTGTGGGTTTATCGGACTTCATTTTGCGCTACTTTCTCGCACTTTTGCGTGCGTGTCTGTCGGGTTTACCCCTTTTTGGGGGTGTTAGTCGGGGTGGGGGAGGGGTAGCAGGTGTTGATAATCCTTTCTGCTATCCATCTGGCAACTGGCACGGCCACTGCATTGCCCAACTGCCGGTATCGCGCTGAATCTGACTGCCCAGCCGTCCAGCCGTCGGGGAATCCCTGCAAGCGTTCACACTCAACGGGCGTCAGGCGGCGAATACCGACAAGTGGAACGTTGTTACCGCCTGTGCCTGCGAACCTGGTCAGGGTTGGCGAAAGGCACTGATCCTGCACACGAATGCTATGATCCTGTTGATGATTTACCCAAATAATCGGCTGTTCGTGGTTGGTCGTCAACGACGGCGAACCGTCGTTGACGATTTCAGCGTTGGACTGTCCGGTTGCCATACAAAACGGTATAAGATTGATATTTATTCCACCATCTCCCTTACCGCATTTTGAAGCACTTGCTGTAAGTGTGTAGGCAGGCTTTTCTTCCCCTTCTCTGCGCGTCTGAGTATTCCCGCGCAGGCTTTCTTGCTCAAATAATACTTCGGCGGCACGTCCGTTTCCAAGACTGCCGACAATGAACACACGGCGGCGGCGTTGGGCGACTCCGAAATACTGAGCGTCAAGAATCCGCCAGCCCACGCCATACCCGCTGTTTGCCAGCCCTTGAATGATGGTGGCAAAGTCTGCTCCGCGATTGCTGGATAAAAGACCGGGGACATTTTCGATAACAACCCAGCGCGGGCGAGTCTCTCCAATAATCCGCTTAAACTCGAACCATAATCCCGACCGGACTCCAGCAAGGCCTTCCCGCCGTCCGGCAATGGAGACATCCTGACAGGGGAAGCCTCCACAAATAAGGTCAACTGATTCTGTTGTGCTTGATCCGACATGTTTCACGTCTCCTATGTTTGGTATAGACCAGTGATTGGATAACACCTTGCTGGCGGCCGTATCAATTTCACACTGCCAGCGGCAGGTCATACCAGCTTGCTCAAATCCGAGGTCAAATCCGCCAATGCCGGAGAACAGGCTGCCGAACGTCAGCATGTTACACCGCTCTTCTTTCGGGGTGGGGTGTTAGTCGGGGTGGGGGAGGGGTATCCGTATCCATCAACGGGCTTGTATTCGCGATTATCTGGGTATTCGCCGCTCCTCACCTGCTCCAGCACGCGCCGATTGCGTTTTTTGCTGCGTGCGGTAAAGGCG
>ERZ869929.655-NODE-655-length-17465-cov-77.685411_pt1 | contig 17465 bp, 22 predicted proteins | sample MGYA00579312_ERZ869929 | MGnify/ENA primary metagenome ERZ869929 (study PRJEB32216, sample SAMN09231818) | wastewater metagenome | place: USA: Maryland | collected 2016-08-09 | study: EMG produced TPA metagenomics assembly of the PRJNA472060 data set (Reclaimed... | reverse complement strand
TAGCACGCCGTCATCTACGTGACTTCTGCTCCTACACCTATGAGAACTATATCGAGGGATGGCACACACAACTCATCTGTGACCTCCTAGAACGTGTAGAGAAAGGAGAAATCCGCTTTGCTATCATTGAAGCTCCACCTCGTCACAGCAAAAGCCTTCACGTATCCCAGCTCTTCCCCGCTTGGGTAGTAGGTCGTGATAAAGATACTGACGTTATCGTGGCTTCTTATTCAGGGGACTTGGCAACAGACCACGGACGCGAAACCCGTAACCTCATCGACAGCCGAGCATATAAAAACATCTTTAAGACTAGACTTGCCGAGGACTCTAGCGCAAAGGGTAAATGGAACACTGACGGCAAGGGAAGTTACAACGCTGTTGGTGTTGGTGGCTCTATTACTGGACGCGGTGCTGATTTCTTCATCATTGACGATGCCTTCCGTGACAGAAAAGAAGCTGACTCAATGGTTATCCGTGAGGGAATATGGAAGTGGTTTCGCTCTGTAGCCCGAACTCGTCTTTCACCTACAGGCGCAATGGTGGTGATGATGACTCGCTGGCACGAGGATGACCTTATTGGACGTATCACTGACGGAGAGGATAAAGAGCCGTGGGTAGATTATTTCAATTACATCAAAGGGGATAGAGCGAAGTGGGTACGGCTTACACTGCCTGCACTGGCTTTTCGTGATGACAAATACCGCAAAGAGGGAGAACCTTTATGGCCTGAACGTTACTCACTCGAAGAACTGAACGACATTAAGACCACTCTCGGCCCGTATGAATGGGGCGCACTCTATCAAGGCAAACCCGTAGACGATTCAAACCGTAAGTTCAAGAAGCAATGGTTCCACTATCGGACAATGGAGGAAGTGAGCAAGATGAGAACAAGGAAGTTCGCTACCATTGACCCTAACTTAAAGAAATCAGACGACAGTGACTACTGTGGCGTGAACAGAAATTACGTCAATGAGCGTGGACAATGGAATATTCGTGCTAATCGCTATCGGGTAGACTCTAATGAGGTTATCAACCTAGTATTCCTGCTCCATGACGAAGGATTTGAGAAGATAGGCATAGAAGAAGGGGCGTTTTCATATGTTGTAGAACCGTTCTTGAAAGAGGAAATGCGAAAGCGTGGAAAGTTTCCCAATGTTGTGCCGCTGAAACACGGAGGACGCATGAAAGAGACACGCATTGAAGGTCTTGTCCCCTATTACTCCAATGGACAGATATTTCATATTGTGGGAGAATGTAGTGAATTAGAAGAAGAAGCACTGGCATTTCCTCGCGGTACTCATGATGATGTGATTGATGCAACGAGTTACCAGATAGGATTCTGTGAGAAGCCCGCGCCCGTTATTCAACCACGTCAAAGCACTAAGCCTAAAACAAATGTCGCGCTATGAATGATGAACAAAACGAACCTCCTGTTATCGAAGTAGACGGATTCAACGTAATTATCCCTCGCTGTTGTCGTGAAGGCGACGACGACTGCCCCCATGCTGTCCACAAGGAACGAGAGAAGCCTAAAAATATCGCTGTATGAAAATAGGACTCACTGACCTACCAAAGAAGTTCAAACAACACCCACAACTCAAGGGTATTCCTGACGACCTCAAAGAATTGAAGAAATACAAGGAGATTGAGAAGAAACTGGTTTCAATCATGCTCACCAGTCATAAACACAAGGCAGCTTCCGCATTCGTAAAGTGTCCTGACTGCTCCAAGCAGTTCCAACAGCGCAAAGACTACATTTCCAGCCTAGGCTTCAAAGATTATTCACAGTTCATGCTCTATCGTAGAGTTATGAACATCATTAGCAATAACGGCGTACAACTATGACCAAAAGCCCTTACCAAGAGATCAAGAACCCAAGCCCAGCGTTCAAGGCGAAGAAGATTAAACAGGCTATCAAGCTCCTCAACGACATTGTAAAGGTGCGTATTGCTCCATCCTCCACCCACGGTGTCGGAGTGTTTGCCATGCGCGACCTCAAGAAAGGCGAACAGATGGAACTCGACGCCATCCCACACATGTTTGATATTCCCTACTCAAAGCTCGGTGAACTGAACAAGGAAGCACGAGAGCTTATCCTTTCCCACTGGCCGAACATTATCAACGGCTCGCACTTCCTTTACCCAGTGACGAAAATGACTGCGTTTCTCAACCACTCAGAGTCGCCAAACTACGACGCACAGACCGACAAGATGCTTAAAAACGTGAAGAAAGGCGAGGAATTATTCGAGGATTACACCAAGATACTAAACTTTGAAAAGGTGTTCCCTTTCTTGCAAAAGAAAAATGTAGTATAATTGTGAGAACTTAATGAAGATTAAATAATTTATATGGGAAGAAAACCAAATGTTGAAAAAGCTAGTGAAGTTGCAAATATCGTAGAAACACCAGAGGTAGCTGTCGAAGCTCCAAAGGCAAAGACTCAGCGCATCACCATTACTGCATCCTACAAGACCAAGAGTGTCGAGGGTGAGATTACCAAGCATCGTTTCTCAGGCAGTGGCGACACTGCACTTGAGGCATTAAACGACATCAAAGGCTCTGACGAGGAGATTGTTGATGAGTATGGCGCACAGTTCCCTGCTCGTATCAATCAGCTTGTAAACGTTACTGCAAAGCGTGGTGAATACCAGTTTGACCGCGCTCTTGCCGCGCACAACGCTACTGCAATCATTACCAACAAGAATGTTGCTCTCCTTAACCAACTGTTCGGACTATGATTCAACACAAGTGTACAAAATGCGGTTCTAGCTACCAAGACGAGGACGTAGAGGCTTACCTCTGCGCTCCTTGTATTGCTGAGAGAAAAGCGATTGCTGCACAAGTTGACGCGCAGATGGCATCACGCCCACGCACGCAGCCAAAGTCTGAACTACAGGCATACGATGAAGCACCAAAGGTTCACGGATTCATGCGAGCATAATATGATTGCAAAAATTAAAATCTTCTCGAATACGTTTGAAGCAAAAGGCAACACCCCGCTTGAAGCTATTGGAAACCTCAAGGTTGTTGGTCTTACCAAGGCAAAGTCCATGCTTACTGTCGGAGAAAGAACTATCGTCCTCAACCCATACCAGACACAACGCTTGTTCGCTCCTAATGCACTCATGCGCGAGATAGCGTTAAAAACCACAGCTAACCGCTTCTAACATGTTCATAGGACGTAAACATAGCGAAGAGACAAAGCTAAAAATGAGACTGGCAAAGCTAGGTGGTAAACGCTCAAAAGAAACAAGGTTGAAAATTAGCAAAGCAAAAAAGGGTGTAATTGCTGGTGAGAGGCACCCAAATTGGGGGAAACATCTTTCCGCTGAAACAAGGAAAAAAATTAGTGATGCCAGAGAAAACAGACCTAGTGGAATAAATCATCCTACATGGAAAGGAGGTAATGCTACATTGCTGACAAGAAAAGTCCATTATCAAAGACAATATAAACAGAGAAAAGTTGGCAATGGTGGCTCTCACACACTTGAGCAATGGGAAGCGTTAAAATCGGAGTATGGATTTATGTGTCTTTGTTGCAAAAGGAATGAACCAGAGATAAAACTCACTGAAGACCATATATTGCCTATTTCGAAAGGTGGAACTGACGATATTTCAAATATTCAACCACTTTGTGGCTCATGCAACAGCAGGAAACATGATAAGCACATTGATTTTATTAGCAACATCCAACCAAAAAACTATGTTTCCTAATTCAATTTTTGAATATATTCTTGCTGAGGAGCAGAAATTCAACACTGACAAAATAAGTATCGGTGAAAATTGGACGTGGAGCATGAAAACTCATACCCAAATGATTTTTCATCTCAAGCATGGCGTGTTTTTTTCTGGTGAAAACGACTGGATGAGAGCGTTCAAGAACGTCATGGATATCACTTTGGGTAATGCTAAGGTACTTGAAGACATTGAACTGAAAGATGTGGTGTTCTTCTCTGAGAGCAAGAACGGACGTGTCGCTTCGTTCTTCTTCAAGAAATACCACGATGAGGTCTACGCAAAGAAATATGACCTAGACGAAATGATTGATGAGATAGGCGAAAGCGATGGAGCGTATGGTGGTGTCATCGTAGACACAACCTCAATGGAACGCCCTACAGTCATTCCGCTTACCAAGATAGCTTTCTGTGACCAGACTGACATCCTTGGAGGCCCGAACGCAATCAAGATGTATCTCTCTCCTTCCAAGTTGAAGAAAATGGAGAAGAACGGCTGGTTTAATCCAAAGAACGGCGCAGACGGTTCCGCAGAGGAACTTGTCTTGCTTGCGTCACAGGATAAAGCCCCAGAAGGTGGAAAGATGGGAGCGCAAAAGAACATCGTCACTGGTAAAACTATCGAAGTGTATATACTTCGTGGTGACTTGCCTGAATCCTACCTCAAAGAAAAGGGTGACAATGAAAAAATGGTTCCACAACTGCAAATTGTTGCGTTTTATACCGACAAGAAGAACAAGAAACAAGGCTTCACCATCTACAAGAAAGAATCAACTGAGGATTCTCTTGAGTTCTTCACTTCCGAGAAGGTAGAAGGTCGTGGACTTGGCTTTGGATGGGGTGAGCGTATGCTTCACCCTCAGATTTGGACAAACTTCTTTGAGATTCACAAGACACAGATGTTACAGTCAGGCGCAAAGACTCCTATCATCACCGACGATGAGACATTCACCAACCGCAACAAGATTCAAGACATGGAAAACCTTGAAGTGGCTATCGTCAAAGAGGGTCGCTCGATGAAACTACTTGATACAGTATCCCCGAACAATGTCAGCCTCTACCAGAACGCTATCAACTCATGGTTTGAGCATTTACAGTACGCAGGAGCGGCTTTTGATCCTAATCTTGGTAAGGAGGCAACGTCAGGGACTACCTTTAGAGGGCAGAATCAGGTCGTACAGCAAGGCAAAGGCCCTCACGATAGAATCCGTGGTAAACGTGCTAAGTTCATTGAGCATCTGTACCGTGTCAGAATCCTCAAAGACATCAAGCGTGAGATATTAAGCGGCAAGAAGTTCCTCGCAACTCTCTCAGGTGATGAAATGGACTGGGTGTCAGAACAACTCGCGGTTAATGCGTGGAATGATGAGTTCTTCAACAAGGTTATCGGTCAACAGGACTTCCAAGACGGTGAAATGGAGGCGTTTATTGAGAAGAAGAAGGATGAATTTAAGAAGAAAGGCAGTCAGCACCTCCTCGAATTACTCAAAGGTGAATTTGACGATGTGGAAATGTCCATCGGCATCAATGTGGCAGGGAAACAGAAAGACTTGGCGGCGATGTCTGATAAAATCCTCTCTATCATCCAGTTTGCAATGGCAAACCCGCAAGGATTTGAACAGGTTATGAAGATGCCGAGCATGTCCGACAACATGGACACCATTCTTGAATATTCAGGCGTTTCCCCCTCATCGTTCTACTCTCTTACCAAGAAAATGAAGGAATTACCCGTTGCTTCCCCAGTACAACCGCAACCTAATCCTCAAATGGCATGAACGAAAACCAGACAGCAAAGATAAAACAGTTCTTGTCCGATAAGGAAATGAACGGAACGGTCAAGGGGGTGCTGAGAGATAAATTCCTTGAAAGAAAAAACACTGACGTTCACTACTTAGCCGCTCAGACCCTCGCAGTACAGTTCCTCGAAGACGCATGGATTGAGATGGACAGGTATCGTCAGAGTGAATCAACAAAGAAACCATTACCGCAAATTGGCTTGTAATTATTAAATGTAGTATAATGAAGACATTATGAAGGCAGTATCAACAAAGTTAGGATTTGTAGGAATCGTTGTCGCAATGATTGTGACGGCGTTCCTCTTTAGTTTCTACAATGAAACACGTATCGCACAGGGCGCAACAATTCAGGGTAACGATTATCAGGCAACCACAACGGCTGCTAGTTCTGTTTATGGGTCGTTTACTTCAAGCAGACTTATCAAGACGGGTTACGGCTCACTTGGTACAGTTATCATCACTGGCGCAAACACAGGAATAATGAACTTCTATGACGCAACCACTACTGATATCACCAAGCGCACCAACAACACTTCAAGCTCTAGCATCTTGCTTGCCTCTATCCCCGCCTCGGCAGCAGCAGGTGATTACGTATTCGACATTGCACTATCGTATGGTCTATATGTAGACCTTGTATCAGGTAACATGCCAACCACGACGATAGCATTTAGATAGTATCTTGAGTTGTACCTCTCATTGTCAAAAGGTGAACGCGTTTATGCTTAATCGTTAATAAAGCGAAAACAACGTATGGAAGAAGAAACAAAGGTTGAAGAAACCACAGCAGGAGAAACAGTAGAAGAAGCAGAAGTCAGACTCTCTAAAAAGGAATATGACGAACTTCTTACTACAAAGGCTACAGTCGGCTCACTTAAACGTGAACTCAAGGACTTGAAAAAGCCCAAGGAGGAAGTCGCTGAAAAGTCTCCGTCGGAAGAGTTCGGACTTTTACAAAAGACATTTCTCGTTTCGTCTGGTATCAAAGATGCTGATGAAATCGAACTTGCCAAGGAGATTCAAAAGAAGACAGGTGTCGAGTGGGATAAGCTCGTCGAAGACGATTACTTCCAGTCACGCCTCACGAAGTTGCGAAACACCAAAGAGAACGCGCTTGCGACCAATGTCACAGGAGGTTCAGGAGGTGGAGTAACAAAATCAGCAGACTTCTTTATTGCCAAAGGGATTCCCCCCACAGCAAAAGACATCCCAGACCGTAAGGCTCGTGTCGCAATCATTGAGCAAATGATGAGCGCAGAGAAGAACGGTGGAGGAAAGTTCTATAACGAATAGTCTTTTCAAAAGCGAGAGCCTTCCGTTACTTAACGGATAAATAACAATAAAATGGCAGTAGCTTAATCGGGTTACTATAAATCCTCTCTGATTGACTTGGACATCCAGCAATGGACAACAAGGCGGAAGCGCAAGCACCGTGAACGACTGAGCGAGAGGACACCATAAGCACAAAACAAAATGGTGAAGCGACAGTCTGCTCTCTACGTATAATTGGACTTTGAAAATTTAATTTAGTTGGCGTATAATAAGGCTACTATGGCGTTCAAAAAAGGACATACATTGGGCATAGGAAACCAATACGCTAAGGGTGTTAAACATACTGACGAGTGGAAAGAAGAAGCTCGTTTAAGAATGTTAGGAAATACACATGGATTTGCAAAAGGCAAACCATCTCCACGAAAAGGAAAAAAGGCAAAATTTCCCGCTTGGAATAAAGGCATAAAAATGCCAGAAAGAAGCGGAGCAAATCATCACCTTTGGACTCCAGATAGGACAAAGGCAAAAGAAAAAAGAAACTTACGAATGAGTCCTGAGTGGAAGAAGTGGAGAACTAGCATATTTGAAAGAGATTTGTACTCATGTAAAGAGTGTGGAATCTCAGGTGTGTATATCGAACCTCATCACATTATCCCAATAAGAGAAGATTTGAGTAAAGTCTTCGATTTGGATAATGGAATTACTTTGTGCAGACCTTGCCACAAAAAGACAATGTGGAAGGAATTAGACTTTGTATCAAAGTATCAAGCATTGCTAAATTAAATAGAAGGTAGAGAGGGAAATCCGAAGAGGTTTCCCCCCTCGAAAGAGGAGTAACAAGAAGGAACACTATAACCTATAGCACTTTATTCGAGGACGTATTACAGAATCGCCTCGACCATCCCACTACGTGGAAGGAAATGTGTGACGTAACAATTACCAACACTCGTGTCATCTCGACCTCGTACATGTCCGTCACCCCATCGGTGCAGACTGTCACTCGTGGTACAGGACACGCAATGCAGACCTTCTCGGAAGTCGCAGAAACCCTCACTATCTCAACAGGTCGTGACCTCGGACTCTTCGTAGACTTTGCAGACCAAGCACAGTCACCTTGGACAAAGGGTGCTGAACTGTTCAACCGCATCGGCGCACTCTTGAATGAGTACGTTGAGTCGGCTGTTCTTGCTCAGCACGCTTCATGGACTGACTTCGACAACGCATCAATTGGTGGCGCAGCAGGAAACATCACCGTTTCTGCATCGAACATCGACGACATTATCCGTGGTGTGAAGCGTGAAATTCGTGAAGCGAATGGGCAGGCTCTCATGGCACAGAACGGTGTCGGTTTCGTGTGGCGTGCTGCTGACTTTGAACTTCTTGAAGCATTCGTTCAGGCTAACGGTTTCACCACCGCTGACACTGCTCTCAAGGCAGGGACTGTCGAAGGACTCATGTACATGGGTGCGTACCACTACTGGTCAAATGACCACACTGCTGGACACGTATTCGCAGGGGTTCGCAAGGTACAGCGCCTCGGTATCCTCAAGGCTACCTATGGCCGCTCACATGTGATTGATTTCCCCGCAGGAGATTCAAACACTTTCCTTTCGGGAACCGCTTACTACTCACGTATTGATATTGGACACCTCACTCCTACTTCACTGGCAGGAATCGTGTTCGACGTGAATGTTGCTTAATCGTAGTTTAATTATCAGCAATAATAACTAAACTATGGATAAGAAAAACATCTTCGTCGTGCTGGTAGTTTCTGCGATTGTGTCTGCTATTGTCGGGTTTGCTTCGACCACGAAGACAGTGCAAACTGTCATCCACGAACAGCCCACAGGTTCAGTCGTCAGCTCAGAAATTCCAGACAATAACTTTTCGTTCGGCGGTGTACGCCGATGGGCATATTCGCCAAGGATGAGCGTGGCTACAACCACTCTCTGCGCGGTGAAGTCCCCAGCAGCGACATCAACACTTGTATTCGCTGGATACCAGATTTACACAGGAACAAGCACCGCTGCTACTATCGACCTTGCAAAAGGTACGACACAGTATGCAACGACAACCCTTCTGTTGACTGGTAGCTCAGTTGCATCAGGTGCGAGAGGAGAATTCTCGTGGACAAGTGCAGGCGCATCCGCAGCAGATGACATCATGGCTCCAAACACCTTTGTTCTTGTGAAAACCGCAAGTGCAGGACTCGGGGGTTATACCTATGGTGGTAGATGCTCGGTAGTGTTTCAGGAATTTTAATTCCATTCTGTCCCTTTATGGGGACAGGGTTGGGCGTAAAATAACAAACCATGAAGTACACAAACACCACAGATAAAGACGGACTCTTACAACTCTGCGAACAGCTCTGTTCAATGGGTGATGGTGCTATCTCAGGAGATGCCACCCTGAAAGCCATGTTCACGAACTATCTGAACATGGCACAAGGTCAAGCGACCTCAGCTATCATGCAGGTGGATAAGAATCACAACTACGATGACTATAACTACACTGACCTCCCTGACGCTCCGATTACCCTTGTAGCGAATCAGCAGGACTATTCAATACCTGTTGCTTCTGTGGGTGCGAATCTTGCAACCAATCTCCGTGTTAAGGGTGTATATTTCCTCCTCAATAGTATCCGAACCTACCTTGCGTATATGTCCCCCGACGAAGCCCTCTACGCTGTCGCAGGAGAGCCATACCGCTACCGATTGAATGGAAAGAGTATCTTCTTCAACATCCCTCCTAACGCGGCGACAGTGACCAAATACGGTACGTTCCATGTAGAATTTCAGCGTATTCAAGACAAGTTTACTACCGCAGACACCACTCAAGAGCCTGGCATCCTTGAAATCTACCACCCCGCACTCGCTATCAAAGCCTCAGCAATCTACATGCTTCCAATTGACCGCACACTTTCGCTCACTTATTCATCTGGGGATATGGCTCGACCTGCAATGTTTGAGAATGAACTGATTAACCTCATGAGGGACTGGGGAAATATGGCAGGTGACGCACCGAAGACTATTACTCCTCACTTAACTCCTCACATCTAACATGCCACCTCGCCACACCAGCACCTATACGCTTCCAAACCTCGATGTAGGACTTTTGCTTATGGAAAACGGCTCTTATCTTCTTGCTGAAAACTCTGACCGCTTCCTTTTGGAAAATCCTCCACAATATCCCAACTTGAGCACACGAAATAATAGTACATACACATTACCAAGTAGAAACTAGCTATGGCAGACCTCAAGATTTCACAACTTACAGCCTACACAACTCCAGTTGATACTGACGTTCTTCCCATAAACGACACTACTTTATCTACTACAAAAAAACTGTCGTGGGCTAATCTAAAAGCTACCCTTAAAACCTATCTCGACACGCTCTACAGCCCAATTTTCTCTACTTCTGCGGGTCTTGCCGCGCTTTTAAGCGATGAAACAGGAACAAGTGGAGGTTTCGTACGTGCTGGCTCTCCCACGCTTACCACTCCTATACTTTCTACTCCAACACTAACAACTCCTGTAATAAACGGAGCGATGACAGGGACAACAGTTGTACCTATTGCAAATGGTGGAACTGGGCAAGGAACAGCAAACGCAGCTCTTAATGCACTTCTCCCAACTCAAACATCTAATGCGGGGAAAATTCTTCAATCTGACGGAACAAATACATCATGGGTGAGCACTGCACCTAATTCTTATTTTGGACAAGGTACTGACGGTAATGTAACTATTTCAGGAAACACGACTCTGACTAGAGATATGTTTTACAACAATCTCACTATCAATAACGGATTTACTCTCGACCCAGCAGGTTTTCGTATTTTTGTTTTGGGAACACTGACCAATAACGGAACCATCTCAAGAACAGGAAATGCAGGAGGTGCTGGAACTCAGGGTGGTGATGTTGCCTCTGATACTAATGGTAGTGCGGGTGGAGGAGGTACAGCAGGTGCTGCGCTTGCAAGTGGAACAATTAAGGGTTCAGTTGCAGGAGCTGCTGGTGGTGCAGGTAAAGCGGGCGGGACAGGAACAACAGGAGATACAGGAACATCTGGCATTGCTGAAACATATGGAACATCCTCAAGTAACGGAGTTGCAGGAGGAGCTGGTGGGGCAGGCGCACAAACGGGAGGGGCAGGAGGAAACGCAGGAGCAGCAGGAACAACCACGAAAATCACTCTTGCTGATTTGGCAACTTCTCTTACTCCATATATTGCAGGAAACTTTTTAGGTTCAATCGCTGGGAGTGGAGCAGGTGGCGGTGGTGGTGGTGCAAATTCAGGAACAAGCCCATCAGCTTTTGCAGGTGGCGGTGGTGGAGGAGGTTCAGGTTCAAATGGTGGAGCAATCCTCATTTTTGCAAAGACATTTTCAAATGGTGCTACAGGTGTGATTAGTTCTACTGGAGGAGCAGGAGGTGCAGGAGGTCGTGGTGGAAATGCAACGGGTGGTTCAGGTGGAAGAAATAATGGTGGTGGAGGAGGTGGTGGAGGTGGTGGGGGTAATGGAGGTGCAATCACGATTGTCACAACTTCTTACACAAACACAGGAAGCATTACATCAACAGGAGGCGCACTTGGCGCAGGAGGTGCAGCAGGAACTGGAAGTTTAGCAAATGGAGTAGCAGGCTCAAATGGAACCGCAGGAAACTCAGGAGTAATAACAACAGTAACCGTCTAACATGCCCCAAGTAACCTACCAAGCACTCAAGTTCGACAAAGGAATGACACCGAAAGTGTTTGACGATAATTCTGCTACACGGATAGAGCATTTTGATACGATTACGGAGGTGTTAAGACCGTTTCGCACGCTCATTGGAAGTCCTCACAACCAAGGAGGTGGCGTTACTATCCAGCAAATAGCTCTTATCGGCTTTGATATTGCTAATGACATCATTTACGGAGTGGGGATGGATTGGAGCACTGGAGTTACAGGGGCTATTTATAAATGGGATACGTCAGGTTTCCAATGGACTAACAAAATAAGTTTTGGAGGCACGCTTGTTCCGACTTCGATGTTGCAATCTCATGCGGGCTACTTATTCGGCTTACAAAATAGTCGCTATCTCTACAAATATAACGTCGCAACGGATTCTATTGTCAGCATGACGTTCTATGACACAGGTGCAGCGTTTACCAACGGCTTTGCTGACGCTATCACCCATTCCAAAGACGGAAAGATGTATTTCATGACAGATAATAAGGTACACGTTGTTGACTCCACTGGCGCAGCAGGCTCAGTTGCCCTCACACTTCCTAATGCTAATTTCCGTGGAACTTCCCTCGCTGAACAGGGAAACTACATCAACATCGTTGGTTATGACGTGAAAACAGGTGAATCATCCTCGCTGCTCTGGGATAGAGATACATCAGTGGTAGACCTCACTGAATCATATGCTCTCGGGCGTGATACGGTGGTGCATAATACTTGTTTACTCGGCACAACTTTCGCTATTCAAGTACGCTCGGACAGCTCAAACTCTGCTTTCTCAGAAAAGCCAGTCATTGTTATCAAGTGGCTGAACGGGGCAAAGTTCGACACGCTCTATGAGTTTCCTGTTGCCTCACTGACAACCGCAGTTTCACTTATTGGGGCAAAATACACTTCCCTAGACCGCTTCTATTTCACAGCAAAAGTACAATTCAACGGCGAATCTTCCGCACGTAACATTTGTTTCTGCCTCGACTACAAAGGAAGACTCACCATTGCACAGAATGTCGCTATCAACACAGGAACTAACGCTATCTCTGGTGTCCTGCGTAACGGTGAGGCGTTTTGGTTTGGAGCGGGGAGTGACGGAGCGTGGAACACCACAACTACCTACACAACTATTTCTTCCTACGAAACCAATGACATCCGTTCAAAGGATATGAAAATGAACATTGCTTTCAGAGATTTAATTGTCACATGTGAACCTCTCCCTGCTTCTGGACAAATCCTTGTGAAAATGAGGAAGAACGCAGAAACGACCTTTACTACCGTCGCGACACTCACGGGAACTGATACTGAGGAGTTTTCACTGACCCACATGAAAGTTAAAAACGCACTCAACGGGCTAGACAAAGCAAAAAAGGTGCGTATCCGACTTGAATCTACTGTGGGCGCAACAATAACAGGCTTCCAAGCAGTATTTGATGAAAAAGCTAAAGACACAATCTAATATGAACAAAGAAGAAATCATAAAAATTATTGACGAACGCCTCGCACACCACATCAAGCAAAGTAAATATGTGTTCGATAGACCCATTCAGATATTGGACGGTAACGATGTTGTACTGGGTCAGACGAACGGTACACGTTTTGGCACTTCACCAACTCAAGAAATCGCTTTTCTCGGTTCAACTCCTCGTGTACAGTGGCCGAATATTCCACATCCTCCCGTAAATGGTGCAACTTACAATCAAACGAACGTCGAGCAACTCCGAAGTACAGTTGAAAGTCTAATGGATTTACTTAAAGCCTTCGGTTTCTTAGCACCGTAATTCGTGGTATAATTCATTAAATCTTCATGGCAAACTTCGTAGCAGGACAACCATATACAGGAAAAGTAATTGACCCATCACAGGGTGGAGCAGTAGTAGACTATAAACCAAACACTGGGGACACTTCTCAGGCACAACAGCAACAGCAATCTGGTGTGCAACTTAGTCCAACTTCTTCTGCCATCACCCCTAGTGCGCTGACACCTGCACAGCCGATAGTGCCTGTCACAACTCCGCCAGTAACTCCACCTGTAGCACCTGCGCTTACAACCCCACCTGCTGATACTTCAGCACCTCAGCCGTTACCGCAAGAGTCTGCTATCTATAAAATGATGCAGGATTTACAGGGAAACACCAATGCGCTCGGTTCAGAGGCTGCTTTTAGAACTGCACAAGACGCAAAGTACGGAGTCACAGAGAAGCAGGGGCTAGTAAACTCTCTAAAGACAAAATTTGACGACCTTACTAGGCAAGCTGAGGGAGTAAAACTACAACAACAGCAAGATATTCAAAATATTCAACAGTCTGCACAGGCTGGGGGCGCAAATGTTACCCGTGGAGGCATTGCCCCACAGGAACGCGCCATGACTACCCAGCGCAATCAACAATTGCTCACCCTTGGAATCCAACAGCACCAAATTGCAGCACAACACGCTTTGGCTTCTGGTGACTTAGCGACTGCGCTTTCATTGTCTGACCGAGCAGTAAAAATGGAATACCAACCTAAAAAGGACGCGCTTGACGCACAACGGGCAAATATCGAACTACTCCTCAAAGACCCTACCCTTACCCTTGCACAGCAGAAACGTGCTGAGGATGCGAAAAAGGCTAACGATGAAGCACAGGCAAAACTCGCAGCAGATACTAAGGATAAAGAAACTGTACAAGGTCTTATTCTCCAAGCAGTACAAAACGGCGCACCTGCGGCACTCATAGCACAGGCGCAAAAAGACGGAACAATATTTGGCACCGCAGGTATTCTTAGCGGCTACACTGCAAAGGAAACAGCACAGTCTATTCAGGAATATAACTTTGCAAAGAAAAACGGATACAAAGGTTCATTCTCTGACTATCAGAACGAGGATGCGAATAGAAAAGCAGTTATTGCAAAAGCAGGAAGTGCAGGTAGTCTTGCATCACCCATATTAACCAAAGTTCTCACAGTAGCAGGGCAATTCGACAATGAAGCAGTTGTAAAAAACTATAATGTTATTAAGGAGGGAAAGCAGTTTGTTGATAATATTTCAAATGACACCCAAAACCCAGCAGACCAACAAGGTTTGATTTATGCTTTTGCAAAGGCGATGGACCCTAATTCTGTAGTGCGTGAGGGGGAATATGCCACAGTACAGAAATACGCTCAATCATGGGCATCAACATTCGGATTTAATGCCGAGCGTATTTTCAGTAACTCACCATTTCTCTCCAAAGAAGCCATCATAAACATGAAAAAGACTATTGATGCAAAGGCTTCTGCTTCTGAACAGAACTATAAAAATGTTTACGATGAATATGCTCGTAGAATAAACAAAGTTGGTGGAGTAACAGACGGGGCAGACTATATTACTGACTACTCTAAAGGCTATGGAGGAAACACAGATGCACCCAAAACACCAGCATCAGATTTCGACAAGTACACAAATGACATAACACCGTCGGGAACAACTGATGCAACTATGCCAAGAAGTGTATGGGCTGGTGTACAAAACAAAGATGCTTTACTGGCATATGTTAAAAGTCTTGGGAGAACATTAAAAATAACTGACTAACATGGGAACACTTGCAGACAAACTTTCAGTAAAGCAGTCAGGAGGACTCGCAGATAAACTTCAACCAAAAGATTCTATCTCTCATGGTGGTGTTCCTTTGTCACTCGGGCAACGCGCTCTGAACGTAGCAGGGAATATTGCTTCTTCAATCGAGCAACCATTTGTATCACTTGCTGCTGCCCCAGTACAGGCAGTCGCCAAATTAGCAGGAGCACCAGACCCATACCAGAATATGCCAATTCCTGGTCTTGGTGACAAAAGTATTCCCGTTTCGCCTTTATCACTTGAAGCTAAGGGTGGTGACGCACTAAAAGCAGGCGCAGAAATAGGCGCAGTAGCAGCAGCCCCCGCGACTCTTGCAGGCACTATTGGGGTAGGAGCTGGAATAGGAGCAGCACAAGGTGCAGGCGAAGCGATGCAACAAGAACAAAGTGCTGGACAAGTAGCTAAAGCAGGTGGTATTGGTGCTGCAATCGGAGCTGCTACGGCAGGAGTAATCGGAGGATTTTCTAAATTACTCAGTAAGGTAGGTGAAAAGATACAAACTTCTGTAATTCGACCTACTGCACCAGACCTTAAAGATGGATTCAGTATGCAGACTATCAAAGACTATAATCTTGGAGGTAGCCTAAAAACAACTCTATCGAAAACCCAAAGTAAAATGGATGAGTTGACAGGACAGCTTACGGAAAAACTTGCTGCCTCACCTGAGAAAGTTAATTTGGCTCAGGTATACCAAGAAACCGCTAAAGAACTTTTGGACAGTAACAAAATGAAAGGTTTTGGAGCTAATACAAAGATTCAAAACGCTCTCGATGAACTTGGCGGTGAAATCGCTGTAGTTGGGAATGAGCTTTCTATCCCTGACGCACAAATAATCAAACAAGCCGCAGGCCGTCAGGGTGCATGGCAGTTTGGAAAACAAGATGCTGAAAGCAACGCACGCGAAGCAGTTTACAACGCATTTTATAGCAAACTAAAAAGTAATATTGAAAAACTCTCTCCAGAGGGAGTGAGAGAAATCAACCAGCAGCTTGGAAAACTTATTCCAGTTGCAAATGCGGTTATTCGTCGCATCCCAGTCGCGGATAGAAACAATCTCATTTCACTCAGTGACATGGTTGGTCTTGTTGGAAGTTCACTCAACCCCGCAGCACTTAGCCCGACGATTATTAACCTTATTTCCAAGAGTGGAACAGCAGGAAAACTTATCTCGAAGGCTGGAAGCGCGACAGACGGACTTGCTGTACCAATGAGCTTAGCGGCAGTTAACGCTCAGCAGGGGGAACGCAAATAAGGTAAATACAAATGCCAAAAATGGCTAATCCAACTAACATAGATAAAGTATAGCATGAACCCCGAAGCCCTCACAAAACTGAAAGAAAAGCTCTCCGCGATTGACCTCGCTGTCACCCTTCCTGAACTCAAAAAAGCAGTTGAGGCAATGCTTCAGTTCTCGGTAAAACTCCAAGATAAGACCGAAACCGAGCTAAAATCTATTAAAACAGCCGTTGATTCTGCGATTTCCCGCATTGAAACCCTCGCAAAGGATGAAGCTGACGAGGCCAAGCAAGAACTCCAAGATTCCTGCGATTCCATGATGTCTGACATGCGTTTCCAGTGTGAGGCAATGATAAGCGAGGCACAGGCGAAGATTGACGGGGTGAGGGATGGGGAGGATGGAGCTGACGGAGAAATCGGCCCAGTTGGCCCACAAGGCCCCAAGGGAGAAAAAGGGGATAAAGGAGAACGAGGAGAAAAAGGGGAGGCGGGCAAAGATGGAAAGAACGGCATGCCAGCACCTTCACGGGGCATCATGCTCAAAGTAAACGGAGTGAAACAAGGGATTGTCTCGGAGTTAAACATCGTTGGTTCTGGTGTATCAATCACAAAAGTAAATGGGCTTCCCACAATAACGATTACTGGAGGCGGCTCAGGAAGTACCGCAGTTGAAACCCCCACAGGAACGGTCAACGGTGTGAACACATCATTCACTGTTGCAAACACTCCTCTCTATCTCATCATTGACGGAATTTCTCGTTTTGAAACCATTCACTACACACTTTCGGGACTAAATATCACCCTTCTTGCAGACAATCAACCAACCCAATATATTCGTAGCGTATATTCAGCATAATATGAAAAAAACACTCACATTCTTTCTCGGACTCTTTCTCGGACTAACCGTAACCGCATATGCCGCGACTTCGGTTTCACTAACAAAGAACGGAATAGTTGAATATCTGAACTTTATCGGTGACTCTCTCGTTATTGGTCGCACCGCTACCACCACCAACTCTAAGCTCGAAGTAAACGGCACTACCACTGCAACCAACTTCGTCGCCACATCTACCATCGCCGACTCATCATTCCAAGGTGCAACATTCACTCGTTCAACCAC
>ERZ869929.654-NODE-654-length-17547-cov-5.774926_pt1 | contig 17547 bp, 20 predicted proteins | sample MGYA00579312_ERZ869929 | MGnify/ENA primary metagenome ERZ869929 (study PRJEB32216, sample SAMN09231818) | wastewater metagenome | place: USA: Maryland | collected 2016-08-09 | study: EMG produced TPA metagenomics assembly of the PRJNA472060 data set (Reclaimed... | reverse complement strand
CTCATGGTGAACCGGGGCTATTCCTCTTGTACCGCCATGTATGATTCATTCAATCGCTTTGGAAGAGCGTTGATTGACGGGAAAGAGAAAGTAGTGATTATGTACTTGGGTGACCATGACCTGTCCGGGTTGGATATGGTACGGGACATCAAAACCCGCTTGGTGGAATTCCTCTCTAACTCTAAAGGTTTCAAGAATGAGATGGAGATTTGGGAACAGGAGGAGATTGATGAACTGGTAGAGGAGCGTTTCCATGTACGCCATATTGCTCTGACTACTCCTCAAGTTAAACTGTATGAGCCGCCACCGAACCCGGCTAAAATGTCTGATCCACGCGCCCATGATTATGTAGCTCAGTTTGGCTATACCTCTTGGGAGGTGGATGCGCTTAATCCTCCTACGCTCCATGAGATCATTGAGACCAATATTCAGGAATTTATTGACATGGAACGCTTTGAGGCGGTATTGGAAAAGGAGAAAGCCGATAAGATTGTGATGAACAAATTGATTGGCATCCGTGACCGGGCGGATAACTTGAAAGAATTCTTGAAAGTTCAACTCAAGGAGGCTAAGACAGTAGAACACAAAAAACTTATAACTAAGTTTATGAAGCAAGTCAAAGCCTTGTAAACTATACCGGATAACAACAATGAGCGCCAATCTTAACAGGGTTGGCGCTTTTGTTTTCACGAAAGTTTCATATCATATGGAAAATTTAGTTATTTGGATCATTGGTGGCTCTTCTGTTGGTAAAACCACACAAGCCCGTCTCATTCATAAATTCTTCTCCGGTCTTTCCGGGAAAGAGAAAATGAAGTTACACAAGTTCACTGATGAAGAGTTTCCCTACTTCTTTACCAGCTTCAATGATTATTCTTGTAATTTAGGCGACCTTACCAGAGGGGCTTGTTCCGGTACAGATACATTGGGCAAGAAAGATCAAATCATTTGGGCTACCAAGAAAGCCAAAAAGATGTACCCGGTATTGGTGGTGGAAGGAATAATGGCAACCGGGCAGTGGCTGGATTTCTTAAAGGATAAAAAGACCTTACTGCTCGTGGTGCATCTTAACGTGTCCGAGGAGGCCAATTTCAAGCGTTTACGGCAAAGAAGAGGGGCTAAGTTAGGTATTCCCCCACAAAAGGTACAAATTGCTGAAAAGACACGTTTAAATCTTTCTGGCAAATTGAGGACTTTCCAAAGATTGTACGATCGCTTGGCGCCGGACGTTGATAAGCATATTTCCTTAGATACGACCTATCTTTCGCCACAGGAGGTTGCAGGAAAGCTACAGAAAACAATAGAAAAATTGATTCTTAACATAAAATAGTCATAGAAATTCAAAAATTCTGCTTAAAACCAAGGTTATGACTATCTGTCATTTGTGTTGTGTTCAACCGAGGGGACAATATACACAAATTTAAACCCAACGAATTTTTTATTTTTACACGAAGAGCCAATGAGCAATTATTTGTGGTTAGTTGATGACGTAGAGGCACAAATGAATTTACACTTGGATTTATCTAACTTGACACGGGACTACTATATGAGCCCTGAATCCTTTTGCCAGTTTAAGATAGATTTCGTTGAGCATTCTCTCTTCCTGAGAACGTATGAAGAAAAACAGCAATGGCTGTTAGCGGAGCGGCTCAATCTTAATGTGTACGGACAGAAAATTACTATTACCTCCTATGAAGAGGTAAACTAATCCAACCATCTAAATGAATACTACAATCCCGGAAGAACTCAGAAAAGAGGCATCCAATGCTCTTTATACCCTTTTACAAGCGGCTTTGAATGAAAAGCCCCTACTTCAGTTGATTGGATATGATTTGGGCAATGATATGATGAATATCCCATTGCGGTATCTGAGAGAGAAACATAAATTGGCTTTTGAGGAGTTAGTAGATAATGTGAGCGGTGGTTCCACATCCTTACATTTGATTAACTTTTTGCTCAGAGATAAGCTACCTATCAATGAAGAACAACTTCAAGCATTGGAGCGTTTCATGTATCTGCGCGCTATTCAGAAGGGAGAAGAAGCAAGAATGGCAGAACTCAAGAAGGAAACTCCGGGCGAATCAGAAGTTCAAAACACAACTACATGATAACACCTACTGACTTTGTATTGGATTTCGATGGTACTGTGGTAACTGAGATTTATGATCGCAATGACCCTACGGTACATGGTGAAGACCTTCATTTGTGTGTACCAACATTGAAGGCTTTAGTTGAAAACCAACACAGGTTGGTGTTATGGACAATGCGCGATGGCGCTCATTTAGATACGGCTAAGAAATGGTTTACTGAGAGAGGCATTGACCTATTCCAAGTCAACTTTCATCCTGATCAATGGACAAGTGTCCCAAAGGTTTTTGGTCACGTTTATATAGATGACCGTGCCTTGGGAATTCCCCTCCGTCAGTACAAAGGCGGAAGACATGTATGCTGGGTAGAAGTTTCTCTAATGTTATACAAAGCAAACTATATAACCTACGAACAATACCGTAAAATTCAACTTTCATAATGAAATCAAATCCCGATATTATCATTGTAGGCTCTGGCCTTTTTGGGTCAATGACCGCCAAGTATTTCCGGAAGAAGGGCTTGGAATGTTTGATTATTGATAACAAGCAGCCAATGGCGGCTTCCAAATGTTCATTTGGCGTTTGGAAAGAAGGCTGGATTAATGAAAAAATCCGGGCGGAGGTTGATATTAGCTTACCAATACTACAGGAATTCTTTACCATTGAGGAAAAGGAGTTTTTCAATATGGATAAGCAGGAAGTTGAAGTGATGAGCTTTCTTGACTGCTCCCAGATTTTGAATGAGCCGTTTGAAGAATTGACTGTAAAATCCATTGTAGATAAGAGAGTTATTTGTAGCGGAGTGGATGAAGTATTGGGAGAGGTGGAGGTAGTATTGAACGCTAAGAAAGCCGTTATTGTTTGTGCAGGCATATGGACAGCGGAGTTGCTTTCTAACTACTCTACTGCACCTAAGTTGGATAATCACTATGGCGCTACATTGGAGTTTAAGCAAAAAATTGATATGAGTCGCTTTGGTCAATGGGCTCCTTATCGCCAGAATGTGCTGCTGAAGTTGAGTGAGAAGAAATTTGTATTTGGAGACGGCGCAACGGTTAAGAACCCAAAAGACAATGATGAGCGCGTTAAGAAGGTTTCTGACCGCTTGGTAACTCATGCAGCCGATACTATTGGAACTCTCAACCCGGAGAACATTAGTAAGGTCAACGAAGGCTATCGCCCATACTTAGCCAAGGGCGGGAGTGGTAAGTTCGTGAATAAGCATGACGAGGGGCTTTATTCGGCTACCGGGGGAGCAAAAAATAGTACCATACTGTGCGGCTTTATTGCTCAGGAACTATACCGCCTTGTAGTTCCGCCCAAGAAGAAAGCTAAGTAGCTTCAAAGTTTATTAGTGTCTCTAACATAAATTAACTAAATCACAACTAAAATGGCAAAGAAGTCAGGACAAATTACCGCTTACTGCATGAAGACCAAGGAGAAAAATGTTCCTATGGTGGATGCAGTTATCCACATCAAAAGCGGACGTTACATGGCCATGGGTCATGACGGCTCCAAAGCAAAGAACAAGATGGTGACCGTGATGAGCAAAGAAAAAGCGGAGGCGGCAATTGCTGATGGCGTTGCTACTAAAGGCGAAGGCTGGGCGAAAGCAAAGAAAAAGTAAATCTTCACCGACCGGCAAGGTTTAAGAAAGTCTCTAAGTAATTGGGGACTTTCTTAGTTTTAAAACACTAACAAAAACTATATGCAACAACAATTAAAGGACGTAGAACATTTTCACAAGACGTTTAAGCGTCCGGTGGCTTACAAACCAACGCTTATCCCTTCTCAGAATTTTGCGTTGCGCTATGAATTGATGAAGGAGGAGAACAATGAGTATTTACAAGCGTGTGCTGATGGCAACTTAGTTGAGATTGCTGACGCGCTTGGAGATAAACTCTATATCCTTTGCGGCACTATCATTGAACACGGTATGCAGCACCTTATTGAAGATGTGTTCGCTGAAATCCAACGCTCAAATATGAGCAAACTGGATGAGAACGGTCAACCAATTATCCGGGAGGATGGGAAGATTTTGAAAAGCAACCTCTACAAGAAACCGGACATCAAATCAATCCTCTACCCTACAGGTGAATCAGAAGACAACAATTTACCAAACGTTTGACCGCTTTGGTCGGGCATTAATCGGGTCAAGAGACGTTGACCCGGTTTATCCATTTGTAAAAAGCCTTGTAAAGAAGAAAGATTTTGAGCCGGAATGGTTTGTCTTCGTTTACGTGGCTTTTTACAATTTGGAAAGCGCCATACAGATTTGTGAAGAGATGCCTACGCGGGAGGATTGGGACGCTACCAAATTCCGCCAATTACGGACACGTATCAAGAAGTTCGGTCATGAGCGCAGGGGTACGTGTAGGAACGTGGACAACCAAGTAATAATGCTGGATGCAGTGGTTGAGGCTATTGATATCATTCACAAAGAGCGAATGGGTGAGATACACGCCCCAATATTGGATGATAATCCTTCATTCAGAGACTTCCTAATGGGCTTGCCGTTCCATGGCTTGTGGGCTTCCTACAAAATAGCAGAGTTGTTTGAGAAATCCTTGGGTTATTCCAGCCTCCGGATAGAGGATTTGGGATTAACCGGACGTGACCCTAATTCAAATGATGGCCCGGTTGGTGGTTTGCGCCATCTATACGGGCGGGAGGAGATGTATGATGAATCCTTCTTTCCAGTTTGGAACCGCTTTGGATTTAATTTAGCCAAGGCTTGGGGCGTGGATATTGGAGAAGTTGAAACCTGCTTTTGTAAATTCCATAAATTAGTTAGCGGGAAATACCACATAGGACACGATATTGAGGAATTCATTGAGTTGTCTCATGTATTGGATAGAAAGACCTATAAAAGCATAATGAGAGAGAATTTTGATGAGCGGCTTTGGGAAGGCTTACCCGGTCTTATGAAGCCTAATAAATCTAAGTTCTCCAAAGAGGGATTGTTGCTGAATGCTGATTTTGGTGATAAATATCCTAAGGCAGATGTATTCCAAATCTTAATGGAAACGGACTAATGGAATTGGAAATTGAATTGCTTGACTCAATGTTGAGTTTTAGTTGGGAAGAATTCAATATTCAAAAGGCTTATTACGACAACTATATGGATCAACTTATAGTTGTAGAAGAACAGGAAGAAAGAATTTTGAAGGAGCGTTCCTTGTATCAGTCGAAATTAGACGGGTTTACTTCCGGGTTTGCTGGTAAGCATTCCGTGCTAAACAGATACCAAGACAAAATAGACGCTTTAAACGAAGAATTAGCCAAGGTAGAAGATACCATCAAGGGACTGAAGATATTGCTGATTTACTGGGACGGAACGCGTAATTACACCTATGTTAAAATCCGTTCTTTACAGAAGAAAAGAGGCAAGGCAAAAGTCAATGAATTCATAAAGCATAATCCATGGGTAAAGGAACAAAATTAGTATTTTGGCTTTTAGGCGGCTCCTGCGCCGGGAAAACTACACAGCATAGATTGTTGATTGACGCCATTTCTTCACTAAAAGGAGGCGAATTGATACAAGGTCAGGAAGCTCATACCTATATGTACACTAAGTTTGATAATGTTGCTACAATAGGAAAATTGGGAGAAAACCAATGTAGTGGTATTGACTCAGTGTACGGAAAGCTAGGCGCAGATGGCGTTGCTCTTAGTCTAAAAAAGGCTCTTGAAGATGAGGACGTAAATTTCATTATTGTTGAGTGTTTATTCTCAACTATGAAGTGGTTGGAGCGTTGGGAGAAGATTGGAATTAGAGGTAAAATGAAATTGATCGTGGTTCATTTATCATTTCCTCTATGGGAGAATTTTAAACGCCTTTGTCAGCGCAGAGCCAAGAAGATTGGTAAAAAGGAGTGGTGGGAGATGGAAATTGAAAACAATACTTTCCTCCGGGTAGGTAGCAAGAACAAGGAGAATGAAACCATCTATGTAAAATTAGATGGGCGGGTGGATGCGCGCATTCAAGTGAACGCTACTCTCAGTCAAGAGGAAGTCCATCAGAAGATTTTAGAATTCATTACGGAAAACATTTAACTCAGGGCAGTTATAGCTCTCTATAAGACGCAATTTAATGGCCAAAAAGAGTAAAGGCAGCAATCCTATTGACCGACTCCAAGCAATCTCCAAATCAGAGGAGATTTTGAGCATTAAGAAAGCTCAACTCTTGGAGGAGGCATTGCGTTCACCTAACGCTGAGGATATTCTGAAGGCTCAGAACTATCTTCAAAATGTCTCTAATCGGGAGGAGTCAGACCGGAAATCATATTTTGTTGACCCAATGGAATTCCAAAATAGCTTCGGCTACAAGGATAAGCCAATGGCGTTGAGCTATGGTATGCTGCGTTCCATGGCAAAAGTTCCGGTTATCAATGCAATCATACGCACCCGCGTTAACCAAGTTGCTGCATTTACCGAACCACAGAAAAATCGCTATTCCATTGGCTACCGTATCAAAAAGAAATCCATCTACGGTGGGAAGGAAAACGATAAACTCACTAAGGAAGAAGAGCGGGAGATTGAAGAAATCACCATGTTTGTGGATAATTGTGGGGAGAATAAAAGTTTTGAGCATGATGATTTCGATACATTCGTTCGTAAAATTGTTCGCGATAGTCTAACCTATGATCAGATGACCTTTGAGGTTACTGATAATAAGAAAGGCAAGCCATATGAGTTTTTAGCTACTGACGCTTCTACATTTCGCTTGGCGGAATCATACGATGATGAGGCTTATGATAATGACCGTCTTCAGAAGAAACAAGTGCGGGGCTATTATCCGTCCTATGTTCAGATTTATCAAAGCCGTCCGGTAGCTGAATTTTATCCGTGGGAATTGTGCTTTGGAGTGAGAAATCCTTCTACTGAACTCAATCTAAACGGCTATGGTATTTCGGAGTTAGAGGAAATGGTAACTACCATAACTTCTATGCTCTATGGAGAAGAGTACAACCGGAGGTTCTTTAAGAATGGTAGCGTACCTAAAGGGATGCTGCGTATCAAGGGAACAATGGGGCAGGATAAAATCAACGCCTTCCGCCAGCAATGGAACTCCACTATGAAGGGAGTTTACAATTTCTGGAAAACTCCTATACTTGAATCCGATCAAGCCGAATGGATTGACTTGCAGCAATCCAATAGAGACATGGAATATGCCTCTTGGATGGAGTATCTGATTAAATTGGGTTGTGCAGCATTTTGTATTGACCCGGCGGAAATCAATTTTCCATTACATGGCTCTGCCGGGCAGCAGCCAATGTTTGAGGGTAATAATGAAGCCCGACTAAAACAAAGCCGAGACAAGGGACTTTATCCTATTTTGAAATTCATCCAAAAACGGATGAACAAGTACATTGTAAGCCGCTTAAATCCTAAGTATGAGTTTGAGTTTGTTGGTCTGGATGCGATGACGCCGGAAAACGAACAGAAACTGGATATTGAAGCGGTTAAGTCATATACAACTATCAATGAAATCCGCGCCAAGAGAGGCATGGAAGCCATTGAAGGAGGCGACATTGTACTTGCTGGCGAATATACCAATGCATTACAGCAAGCCAAGCAGCAACAGTTACAGGAACAGCAAGGCTTACAAGAAGAGGATGAAGGAGAAACGCCGGATTTCTTGGAGCCAATGGATGAAGAACCGGAGGAGAATGATGCAATGGCAAAAGCCTTCGAGGAATTTATGAATCAAGAACTTCTACTCAAATGAAAAACTTAGCACTGCGCAACCTTTTCCAGCAAATCCGTATTCAATCTACTGGACATGATTGTCTCCAAGCGACCGGAGAACAGATTGAGATTTTGAAAGCCCAAGGCGTTCAATTTACGGATGTTGAGCCTAATGACTTGGAAAAGTCAGAAGGAGCGGAGGAAAATAAATTCATTAAAATCCAAAATCAGGACAAGAAAGGTCTGTTCTATTGGATTGACTTAAACACTACTAAACAATAAGCTATGCTCTCTATTGAAGAACTTCGCCAGTTCAATCTCAACCGTTCAGCAGTTATTGCTGGTCATTTCTCTAAGGAGACATCTAATGTTGTCCCACAAGTATCTTCTGATACTATTCAGAAAGCCATTGAAAGTGGTGAGTATGAAGTTTATGAGGAGAATGCGGTGAATGCTTTTGTTTCTAAAATTCGGAAAGCCCATATGGATGGTGGTCTCCGGAAGGATGAGTTAGAGAAGGCAAAGCGTGATTTGTCCAAACTGACAAAGGTGCAGAAGGTGGATAAAAACGGCGATAAGCGGTTTGTGTGGGTAAAGACATCCGACAAGAAAGAAAGTGCTAAGGAGACAAAGGAAAGTGGTGAAAATAAGGATAATTCTCATGTAAAGAAAGCAGAGAGAGCCTTAAAGGAAGAGTACGATAAAATTTCTGCCGACTTTTCCAGTAAGAAAATTACTGAAGATCAATATGATAAAAAACTTGGCTCTTTTGAAAAAAGAGCAGAAACTAAGTTTGTGGAAGCGTTTTTGAATGACGGGTTGAGTGAAGTACAAGCCGAAAGAGCAGCAACGGGTAAAGTACGCACAATGTATGAGGCGTTTGATAAAATGGGTAAGAATGAGAAGCCTAAACAGACAAAGAAAGAATCAGCGCCAAAATCTCCTGATGTAGGATTAGAACACAGAAATACTAAGGCGGTTCTTGGAAAGACACCTGATTCAGCAAAAGAAAAAACTGGTGGCTACAAGTCAGAAACCAAGACTAAAGCCGAAGGTGAAGAAGTCATCAAGCGCATGACGTCTGCCTTGAAAAATCCCAAAACTCCTGCTGGAATGAAAGCAAGAGCCGGAGTGGCCATCAAGGCGGAGAAGGAAAAGTGGAAGATTTCTGGAGCAAGTGAAGGGGAGAAAAAAGTTGTAGCAGGAACACAAGGGGCAGAAATTTCTTCACTTTACAAGAAGATCAATGCTGCTGGTAATGAGAAAGACTTTCATGACGTAGTTAGTCGTCATTACAACGCGCCGGATGACGGAGAAACTGTTAAGGAAACATTGGCTAATCTGGCTAAACTTCCTGCCGATAAGCAGTCAAAGATTGTTGAAGGCTTGAAGAAAATCAAGTTGGATGCTCCCGCTTCTCCAGCTAAGAAAGAGGAAGAAAAGCCTAAACATTTCAAAATCCAAGCGGAGTATGAAGAATTGTCTGGAAAGGCTAGTAAGAAGAAACTTGCTGCTACTTTGACGAATGACCCGGAGGAGAAGAAAAAGTTGCTTAAAGAGCATGAAGTATTAGCCGATCAGGCAAGCGATAAGAACCGCGAATACAGATATGCTTTGGAAGCATACAACAAGGAGCGGGATGAGAAGAAAGGCAAAGGTGACAAAGACATTGAAAAAGCAGAAGATGCTCTGGCGTTTTTGCTCAACTAAACTAACATTAAAACACAATGGCTAATCTCAGATTTTCCGGGTTGAATGTTCCTATCATTGGCAACCCTAATGACGTATATCCTGCACCTATTGTGGATGAAGCATCTACTACCGTAACATACATTGGTTATGGTAACTTAGGAGCCAATAGAGCTAAAGCAGAATGGATGATTGTTAGAATCACCAAGACTTCTGCTACAACTCCAAATGGCGTTGTACTCACTGAGTATGCTAACGGCTCTATGAAGTTCGATCAGGTTTGGAACGATCGTGCCACTCTTTCCTATTCGCGCTAAACTCCAGATAAAGTCCAAATGAAATGTCTGGAATCAAATTTGACCCCCTTCTCAACCGGATAAGACAATCTGATGAAGCCGATTTATCTTCAGTTGAGTCAGATTTAGCTACACTAAAGAACAATGAAGTCAAGGTCACCTATTATTCGGAAATTAGTTCAGACGCGGGAACAATCACTCTCCCAACGGGAGCGGTTATCCTTTTGGATGAATATCCGGGTGGCGTTGACGCGTTGGTCTCAAAAATTATTGGGGGTGAACCTAACGGGGAAAATCCGGTTACTGCTCTTGGAGCTATCGTGGATGTCACCAGTTTTGATGCGTTGGGTAATTTTGTTTTGTCTGGTGTCCCAGTTAGTTATCCTGTGGCGCTTATTTATGTCATAAAAATCAAGTCATTTGATTGGCATAATTTAGATTTAGACAAGATAATTGATTATTACATCCTTGATGTAGTTAGATTCAATTCCCCTCTCACTCCCGGTAAAGTTCCTGTGGCGGGTAATGGTAATACATTAGAGGATTCAACTTCTGCTGATATTGTAGCGGCATTAGGCTTTACTCCAGAAGATACAACTAACAAAGCAGTTGATATTTCTTCAAATGATAATGTACATTATCCAACTACTCAAGCTGTTAAAACGGCAATTGATGCTTCTCTTGTAGGTTTATTGAATGATAGAGGTTCTTATGATGCCTCTTCCAACCTCTTTCCCAGCACAGGCGGTTCTGGCTCTTTAGGAGCTATAAGAAAAGGCGATATTTGGTACATTTCAGTTCCCGGTACTCTTGGTGGAGTTCCTGTCCTTGTAGGGTATTCAGCGAGGTCATTGGTTAATGCGCCGGGACAAATCTCTTCAAATTGGGATATTCTCAATGTAGGATTAGGATATGTGCCGGAGAATGTTATCAATAAAGATACTGATGTATTGCTTTCAGGCAATAGTGATACTAAATACCCTTCTCAGAAAGCTACTAAAACCTATATTGATGTTGGATTGGCTTTGAAGGAAGATGTATCCAACAAAGATACTGACGGGACTTTAGCAGCCAATAGCGATACTAAGTATGCTTCTCAAAAGGCTACTAAAACTTATGCTGATACTAAATTAGCCAAGTCTTCCAATCTTTCTGATGTTGGGTCAGTTGCAGCTTCGCGGGTCAATTTGCTAATTGATAAAAGGACGTCTGTAGGCGATGCGGATTATACCATATTGAATACGGACAGAAACGTGGTTACAAGCGCGTCTTTTACCGCTCCCCATATCTTCACCCTACCCTTAGCAAATTCGGTCAATCCGGGCTATGAAATCATAGTCTATGACGAATTCTTGACTGTTACCAGCGTAAATACATTGACTATAGTTCGACAAGGTGGCGATACAATTAATGGTGCTACATCAGAATTGATGCAATCAGCTGGAGGAATGAGAAGATTTTTCTCAGATGGAGTTTCCAAATGGGGGTTTGATGCTGGCGTAGTGCGGTTGTCCGCAACACAAACTCTTACTAATAAAACCCTTACTGCTCCGATAATAAATGGGGCAGTGACGGGGACAGCATTTGCTAATTTGCGTCTTGGAGCAGTTTCTGCTACTTTAGATGGAGGAGGGGCTGTATTGACTGTTAATAGTCAAGCTAATGTTACTATACCTTATGCTGGTGTAATAACGGGTTGGGAGATAGTTGAGAATTCCTCTACACCAATATCAAGCAGTGCTGTAGTTAGCGTTTGGAAGGACACTTATGCTAACTATCCTCCTACGGTTGCAGATACTATTTTCTCTACAAATCCAACGCTTTCATCTGCTATTAAAAACCAAAATCTCTCTCCTACTTTTGTAGGCGCGGGAGCTACGGTAACTGCCAATGATATGCTGATATTTAATTTGGACTCTATTACTAGTGCTCAAAAGTTGAGAATAACAATATTCATAACTAAATCATTTTAGGTTATGGCAACATATTATTTTTGTAATGGAGGCGTTGATAATAACTGGGGAACAGCTGGTAATTGGGGCGTTGCGTCCGGAACTCCGGGCGGAGCGGCAGTGCCTACAAGCGCGGACAATGCAATTTTTGATGCTAATAGCCCAAATTGTACGGTCAATACTTCAACGCGCGTTTGTCTTACATTGAATTTTACCGGAACGGGTGCGGGTGTGTATGCGAATACTATCACTATGAATCAGCAAATTACAGTGAGTGGTTCTATTACGCTTAGTGCTTCTATGGGCATAGCTGGATCGGGTCAATTAGCAGTAAATGTATCAAGTACACTTACATCTAATGGGAAAACATGGCCTAATGGTTTGAATCTTGCAGGGTCTTCTCCAACTCATTTGTTTGCTGATAATTGGACTGTAGGTGGCACTGTTACGCATAACGCCACTGGATCGCCAACGGTTAATGGATCGGGAGGAGTGCGAACACTTACTTGTAATGGATCAATTACAATAACCACATCTATGACTTGTGGGGGGAATTTGAATGTTACAATGGGTGGAACAGGTACTTTTTCTGGCGCAGGTACGCTAACTATGAATGGAACAAGAACGTTTGATATCAATAGTTCTGGCACAGTCACGTTTTCAGGCACTTGTAGTTTACGCGGAGGAACAATAAAATATACGGCAGGGTCTGTAACAGTTACTGGGTCAACATTATCAGTAGCTGCCTCTACTACATTTAATTGTTCCGGAATGAATTGGAATTCGGTAACTTTAGCAGGTACTTCATTAACTCATACGCTTACATCTGATATGAATTTATTGGGTGGTTTGACATTATCTGGGACAACATCCACTATTTTATCTGGGGCATTTAACTGGAATGTTACGGGCGGTGTAAATAATAGCGGAAATACAAATGTGGTTTCTGGAACTTCCACTATAGTAATGATAGGTACAGGAACGCTTCAAACATCCGGGACATCGGCTGAATTTAATTGTAATATAACCCTTAACACAGCAGGAACCATAACGCTTGGAACAACAATAACTTTCAATACTGGCGTGTTTACCTTTACTTCAGGGACAATTGCGCCGGGTTCTGGCACGTTTACTATGGACGCTGCAACCACTTTCAATTTTAATACTACGGGATTTGCGTTTAACAATCTCACTCTAAATGGAAATGCAACGTTTCAAGGGACAAACGGATTCACTGTTAATGGAACATTCCGCTCTATAGCGACAAACGCCGCTTATACGCACAATTTCAAGAATGGAAATACCTATAACTTGAATGGAACGGTCATAATCTATGGTACTCCTTCATTTGGAATTACTGTTAAATCTCAATCAGCAGGAAATCAAACTTCAATTGTTCTTAGTCTCTCTTCCGCTCAAACAATATCTTTTGTTACGGCTACAGACGTGGATTCATCTTTGGGACAAACAATTTTCGACTATTCCGGCACAATAAATAACTCATTAAATTGGGTTTCATTCAATAAACCTCCGGTGAGAGGCTCTGCATCAGCAATGTAAAAATCACAATTAACAAAGTTAAAAACCTCTAATAGATACATAGTATGCATCCTTTGATTGTTCTTAATGACGCAGTGGTAGTTAGTATTCTGAGTTCGATTTTCATCGGATGTACAACAGTGATGGTGAAATTGCTGCTTTACATTTGGAATGAGAGGAAGGAACGGCTGGACACTGAAAGGAAGGAAAATTTAGCCTTCCAAACTAAATTGACCGTATTCTGTGCTGAGCAGACTAAGATCAATGAATACTTTGAAGAAAAAATTGAGCGATTAGAGGAAGAGCAAAGGAAAAATGGCAAAAGATAAGCCGCGCTATAAAGCCATTAAAGAACTTGAAAAAAAGTTCAAAGCCAACTATGCTAAGGGTTTGGCTAAAGTCCTATCTAATGTAGTCAAGAAAGTTGCAACATCCAAATGATATTTAGTACTGACCAGTTGAGCGAATTACTTGGAATCTTAGATAGGTTTCATATTTCATTTATATCAACTGAATTAGGTACGAATATCCTTTCTAAAGAGGACAAAAGAATTCTCCGGGAGGCTGGAGTAAATTTAGATCAATTGAAGAAGGAAGGCAAAATGGATGATGCTTTTCGTTTTGGTATGTTGGCTGACTCCTTGAAGGATAAGAGGGTCAAGAATATGTCTTATGAGCAGTATCAAAAGTTTGTTAAATCAGGTAAGTTTCTACCATTAACGGAAAACGAACAAGCAGCATTGAATGCTGTTAAGACACAAACCTATAGTGATATTAAAGGGCTTGGAAATCGCATAGGTAAAGACATTACAACTACTCTAGTCGAGGTAGATAAAACTAAGCGGCAAAAGTATGAAAAGGTCATTGCCAAAGAGGGACAGGAAGCCATTCTGAATAAAAATACGCTCAAGGAGTTTTCTTCAGCATTAGGTCATAAGACTAAGGATTGGGCACGTGATTTCGATCGTATAGCGGATTATGTAATGCATGATGCGTTTGATAGAGGTAAAGCGTATTCAATACTAAAACGCGTTGGCGGAGACGCTATTGTGTATAAAGAAGTTTATCCGGGAGCGTGTGAACATTGCATTGACTTGTATTTGACCAATGGTATTGGTAGTAGACCAATACTTTTCAAGTTAGATACAATATTGGCCAATGGTACTAATATTGGTAGGAAAGTTAGTGAATGGAAGCCTGTATTGGGGCCAACTCATCCGTTTTGTCGTTGCGAACTAATGGAGAAGCCTTCAGATCATGCCTTTAATCCAGTTACTAAGGAGTTTGAAGTGAAGCGCAAGACATACGGTGTGAAGCGCAAGAGTAAAGTTAGTGTAATAATAACAGAAGAATAACATGGAGTCAACTGAGAACGCTTTGCACTTTCTCATTGAAGGAAAATACCTTCAAGAGAAAGAAGTCATTCAGAAATCCGAAATTGATACGGCTTTGGAGTTTCTTACCAGTGATGATATAGAGAAAGCCTTTGGCAAGAAGGACATATCAAAACTTCAAAAGAAAGAAATTACTAATAAACAGGGCGAAAAGCAAACTGTTTATGTTAGTAATGGTCAGGAAGAGGACGGTGAAGAAAAAAAGCCTAAATCAGAGGAGAAGAAGGCAGAACCAAGAAAAAGCATTGGATCAGGAAAAGTGGAGGTTGGCACTAAGATTGTAGATGAGAATGGAAAGAAGTTTCGATTTAAGTCAGCACAAACCTTAGAGTTTTATGGGAAAGATGCTGATTCCCTACACTTTGAATCAAACGGAAAAACCTTCAAAGTAGAAACAAGTGCCGTAAAAGACTTTGAGGACAAATCTGGGGAAAGTTCTGGCGAAGCAAAGAAAGTTGCCGAGGGACAAAAAGAAGCACCAAAAAAGGGTAAAGAATCAGCAGCCGCAGAAAAGCCGGAGCAGAAACATAAAGGCGCAGAAATTATTGACCTGCTGAAGGGCAAGTTGAAGGATTTTGCTGAAAAGGAGAAAGCCTTTTTCAAAGAGGGTCAACATCTGGTTGACTCAGAAGCCCGGAAGAAATTTGCTGAGGTTATCAAAAAGAAAACCAAAGGCATCATAAAAGTCTTGAAGCATGAAGTTGAAGAAATCAAGACGGCTGGAGTTGGAATCAAAAAACTGGTTTCCGGTAAGAAACTGGATGAACATGAAAAGAAAGCAGTCAAGAATGTAGCTAAGGAATTGGCGTTGACTGTTGGAATGATTGTAGCTACCGGAGGCGCAGGACATTTAGCACATGGTGTTGGAAAGGCTTCCGCTGGTATTGTGATGCATTATTTCCAGCATACTGGATTGAAAGCCGTAGCTAAATCATTGGCTTTTGCAAAAGCAGAAGGGGAGGAAGATGATACTGATGAAATCCTTACTAAACTGATTGAAGGACTTTGTGAGTATATTCAGAGCGGTGAAATTCCCGATGAGGAATGGGTGCAGATTATGGAGGAGTCGGGAGAAACCAATAAAATCCTTGGACTGGATAAACATCTTGCTCAGAACTCTAAGGAAATGGCTTCTTCGGAGAAAGAAGGCGCTGAAAAGAAGGAGAGCAAACGAAAAGAGTTGCTTGAGATGAAGGATGATAGTGAAGAGGGAATTGAGAAAGCCGAACAAAAAGACTACGCCTATAAGAATTATATGGGTAAGTCGCTTGGATATAAGCGGGAGAATATGCCTCAAATTGATCCAAATGACTTGGATACATTCTTGATGCATTATAGTGGGAAGAAAACTAAAATTTCCAAGATACGCCGGAAATTGAAGGATTTGAAACCTACACAGGATGACATCAATGACTATAAAATCCTTGAGAAAATTAAGAACAAGGAAGATTGGAAAGGGCGCAAGTTCATTATCAGTTTAGATGGATATATGCTTGATGCTCACCATTCTTGGGCTCAAGGATTGGAATTTGACCCGGAGCAAGAGGTAGAATGTTACCGGGTTAATCTTCCTATCAAGAAATTAGTTCATCGTACCAAACGTCTCAAAATCAGTACCAAGAAGGACATACATGATAATGAGATAGAGAAAGGAAAGCGCACTGAATTAGTCACTGTACATGGTAAAACCAAGACTTTTACGCGTCGTCAGGTAGTTGGTACTAACGAAGAAGAAAAGTCCAAGGAGAAGCCAAAGAAAGCTAAACAGGAGAAAGCCCCGCGCAAGCCGCAATGGTATGATAAATATCTTCCAATGAATCTTAATAGGCTTCCGGTTGGTATTCCGGAGAACAAAGTGACTATTTGGGAAGGCGATACTAAGAACCATTGGGTGATGAGTTGGTACGATGAGAAACAAGGGCGCAATCAATTCGCCTATACCCGCGAGTTTCTCCAGCGAAATGCTGAAAATAAGTGGGCTAAGATCAAGTCAATTAAGTCATCTCAAATTGACCTCATTCGTAAGCAGACCACTAAGTATTTAGTTAAGACGGAGGATGATAAGAAGAAACAAGCCGCCGCCATCATACATATTATTTCCGTTACTGGATTGCGTCCGGGTGATAAGATGTTGTTTAAGCGCACTAAAAATCGCGGTGTTTCTACTCTTTCGCCAGACAACATAGAGATTAAAGGAAGCAAAGTGAAGTTCAATTTCATTGGCAAATCTTATCAAGAGAATAATGCGGAGATTGATAACAAGGAAGTTGCTGATTATCTCAAGAAATTGAAGAAGGAGCGGAAAGGCGAAGAATTTTTGTTTGATGTTGACAAGAAAGGCATTATGAATACTTTCCGGGAGGAATTAGGATTCAAAGGGCTTAAATTGAAAGACATGAGAACTTATGTAGCTACTGATGAAGCGCGCAAAATTCTCCAATCCAATAAGTTACCGCCCCCTCCGGTTCCGGAAGGCGGAAAAGGCATGAAGAAATTGTTACAAGACAAATTAAAAACTTGTTTTGAACTTGTGTCTCAGAAATTGAACAATACTCCAGCAATGGCTAAATCTTCTTACATCCACCCGGCTGTAATAGAGGATTTTATTGTTGGTTTGGGCTTCAAAAAAGAAGACATCCTCAAAAAATCAGAAGAGGAAGAAGTAGTTGAAAAAGATAAGATGTTAGATGGGATTATTTCCAAAACTGAGCGTTATGGTAAAAAGACCTATGCTCAGGAAGTTAGTGAGGAAGAGGATGAAGATTTGGATATCACGTTCCCACTCCCTACTTGGTGGAGTGAGAGTGAAGACTAACAGCTATATCTTTCAATATGAAGAATAAGTTTCATTTCTGGGCTCCGGCTGCTTTCCATAAGGCAAAAAATGATCAGGGAGAGG
>ERZ869929.653-NODE-653-length-17552-cov-3.483111_pt1 | contig 17552 bp, 13 predicted proteins | sample MGYA00579312_ERZ869929 | MGnify/ENA primary metagenome ERZ869929 (study PRJEB32216, sample SAMN09231818) | wastewater metagenome | place: USA: Maryland | collected 2016-08-09 | study: EMG produced TPA metagenomics assembly of the PRJNA472060 data set (Reclaimed... | reverse complement strand
TCGTCAGCACCTGTCGAATTTGTGCTGAGATCGTCTTCGGCATCTCATGCTTGCGGCCGTGCCCGCCGGACCGTTGAGTCCGTTTCTTGATCACGTTGTGCAGCGCGGCGGGGTCAAGCATCTTCTCGACCGCTTCCTGGGCGTAACGCGCACGTTTTTCATCCGTTGGAACGGTCAGCAAGAACGAGACGTGCCCCCAGTGAAGCTGGAACTTCGTGTCCGGGTTGGTAAGCCCGATCAACGAATTGAGTTGATCTTCGTCATAGGTCCTGGCGAACATCGCCGCCTTCCGCAGCGTACGAGCCTGCGTCGACAGCGCAATTTCCACCAACTTGAGACCAGGCGTACCATCCTTCCCGACATACATTTCGGGGCTTTCCCGGATGGTTTCGCACAGCTTGCCGATCTTGTAGTAGTACCGGAGATTTTCCGCACGAAGATCGTTGACAGACTTCTCCAGCTTGTTGAACTGACGTTGCAGATTGCTGTTCATCTGCGTAATCGCGTATGTCCTGGCACCGATGAGTTCAGATGGTTTACGCGTTTTCCGTGCGGCACGTTCGCGTAGTGATTGGCGAGGCATTGCTTGGTTTCCCTTAAAGAAGTAAACGACCCATGAGCACATCAAACGCCGCTTGTTCAAGTTTCTCGCGTCGAATCATGTCGACTTTGCGAGCCATCCATAACAGCGGGATCAACAGGTCTAATGATGTCCGCGCGGCGTAGAGCTGATTCACCTGGGACCAGCTTTGGGTTTCGATTCCCTGATAGCGGCCAGCCGCTAGTGCGATATCGACGATCTCAGTCGCCAGATTTTTCTGCACACCCAACAACCCCAGTGAGTGACTGATTTTTTTGGATCTCTCCTTTCGCTGCTCCTTGTTCCAGTCAACATCAAAACCGAGGGAACTGGTCAACAAATTCTGCGCGCCCTGTTGCAATTTGTCGAGCGGCAACTCCCCTTGTAACACACACGAAAACATTTCGCCAAGTCTCGCCATAAAATCTCGACCAATGTGCGTGACACGTTGGCCGTATTTTCTGTAAGCCCCGAGACACACACCCTTCGGCGTGAAAATCGCGATGGTGCCGCGAACGGACATTCCCGTGGCTTCGCCGTTGGTGAAATAATACCCGCTGTAAAATGGCCAGATCGCACCGTCCACAGGCAGCGAGAAGATGGGAGTTTCCTTTCTGAACCAAACAGAAAAGCGGCGACCAACCAGGATCGCCGCATACATTTTGACATCCGGCTGTTGACTGTCCAACAGTGCCGAGACTTCGCGATACAACGCCAGGTTGTCGAGGTACTGGTGTTTGTGACTGACAAACCCCTCGATCGTCTTGTTTTGGTCGTTACGGATCACGCGAAATCGAGAGAACAACGGAAAACGCAGGTCGACCAGTTCGTTCCAGAGACGAATTGCATACGGTCCGTCAACCAACTGCGTTCGCTCATCGTCAAGGTCAACCGTGCCGGCCACGTCAGGCAGCAACTTGCTCAACCCTGGACCAATGATCTGTGCAGCCTGCCGAAAGGCTGACGATGTAAACTGAAAACCATCGATCACAGTTTTTGCGTTCTGATTCAACTGGATCTCAGCTGTGTCGGAAAGGGCACGCACGGATGTGGTGTTTTCCATGTTCTGCAGATAACTGAACAGTTCGTCTGCATGGCGATGATGGAACCGCCGAACATTTGGCCGCATGTACAAACTGCGTCGCATACCACGAACTGCGCTGTTACTCACGTCACGTCGATCCAATCAGTGCCGACAGTTTGCAGGAAGCTGTCGAACGACTCCAATACGGCAACTACACCCGTCTTCCCCATCGGAAATGTTGTCCGCGGCCAAGGCTCATCTTGGCGGTTTTCTGCATCAACAATTGTCTGCCCACTGATGGGCTGGTTGTGCAACGCCATCAGGAAGGCGTCCTTGGCATACGGCAGGTTGAAGAACAACACAGCTCGATGGGTTTGCAAGTTGATGTCGTATAGTTCAACCTGCGACACATATTCCTTCCACCAGCCAAGCTGTTTGAACCGACCACGCCCGTACAAATCAGCCAACATGGTTTGCTGGGTATATTTCAATTTCTGTGCCAGCAACGTCACAGGGAACGCCGGAAACTCTTGGTTAAACCACTGGAAACCAAGTTCCGCTGTTCCATACTTGTCGAAAGCGAGTCGCTTCGTCAAACCCAGATTCAATTGCACGTTCGCCCGCCGCAACAACTGCTTGACAATTCGCTCTTGAAAAGAGAGCTGCTTTTGTGCACTGTCACCGGCATCAGCGGCAGCTCTCATATGATCAAAAACATCCATCATTCATCCCCATCGAGGTCCGATCGCTCTTCGCTACTCAATATCGCGCTGTCGTCTTCAGGGGTTGCATCACCGTCAACAGTCATATCGTTGATAACCGGCAACGACGTCACATCAGCATACAGTTCTGCCTGTCTCGCACGCACCTCCGCCACGGCTTGATTGTGCATGTCGCGATAATCCGTGCCTGGCTCAAAGGCCCGGCGTTGAGCAATTCCGAGCACCTGGTAAATCTGGACCAGGAGATCAGGACGTTGTTCAAGTTGCCCACCAACGATGCGATACAGTTGTGGATCACTTTTCGGAATCCCCAAAATCGTGGAATAGGCCAGACGTTGGGTCTTGCTGGTTACGTTAATACCCGTAATTTCACGCAACCGATTATAGATCGTTTTCTTTCCTTTGGCGTCCTCAAATGACATCAGCAAATCGATGGTCGACGTGTCCCAGTCCCAGGCTGTCTGTTGTCGCCAATTACCGGCACCGTCGTCACCGTACCACCAGAGCAATTCGGCAGTGATCGATTTGCGACTTGGTCCAAGGGAATTTTTACGGGCAATGAATTTGATCCGCAGCCCTCCGTACTCCAACAGATCGATATCATGAGATTGTGCCTTCTTCATCTCGATCTCGTACGTCTCCATGAATTTCACTGCCTTACCCCCAGGAATGTTCGCTGTTGGTAAGCCGCGAGGATCGGTAGCTGGTTTCAGGTGATTCGTACCAATGACTGTGAACGGGTACGCTTTGATCCGTTCTGGCATCGTTCGCATATAGCGGGCGATGAGATTGGCAGCGAGTGCGTAACCACGCGAGGCGTGACCATCCTTTTTCACGGCATCGATTTCCGCCTGAGGGGCGGTCGCCATCAACGAGTCGATCCCGAAACAAATCGGCACGGTTCGCCCGGCGCCGTCAGCGGCATCTTGTTGTTTTTGGGCGATCTCCACAAATGTGGATAACACATCCTGCCACTCTTCCAATGAGTAGGTCTGTTTGGTGATGAGCCTATTCAACCACTCCGGTCGCCATTGTAAAATTGATTGACGCAATTCCGGCGAATCTTTGTTTTCGTTCTCGGCCAACACCGCTCCGCCGCCGTAGATCATGTGCCAACGCATCTTTTCATACAAGAAGGCTGATTTTGCCGAACCCTCCTCACCAGTGATCTGAATGATCCTGGACAGCGGGAAGACCGTCGATTGATACAGATACCGCAAACACAAAGCCGGTAACGGCAGCCCCACCAAGTTCGCCTCGGCCTCTGTTCCGATCGAGACGTCGCTATTCAGTTCGTGCTGCCCCTGACTTCGCATTGCCTCGAACATTCCGTTGAGGCTTTCATCCCTTTGGACACCGGTCCATACCGACCCCGCAGACCTTGCTCTCCTGGGCATTGTTATTCTTTCTGTAAGGTAGACGAAATGGCCCGGCCGGATAAACCGACCGGGCCACTGAGTTGAAAATCAGATCAATTGCAGATCACTGACCTGCAGCGGCCCGTGCGGCTTGAAGCGCGGCTTGGGCGCGACTTGGCGGTTGACCAGGTTGTGGTTGACCTTGTGGCGGCTGCCCCTGCGGCATCATACCCGGCTGTTGCTGCATGGGCTGTTGCTGCCACTGCGGTTGACCTCCGACCCCTGCTGGCGGCGTCGCGAAACCACTGGGTGTTTGCCCCATCGGATTCACGTGCTGTTGCGTCGGCAACTGATTAGGTTGCTGCATCTGGGCCTGTCCAGGCATCTGCGTTTGCGGCATCTGTGTTTGCAAAGGCAGTTGCGTCTGAGGCATCATGCCAGGTTGAAGTTGCTGACCGGGCGGCATCATGCCGGCTGTTGGAGCCCCGGACGCCAATGCCGGACCAGGAGGTACAACAGGATTCCCTTGGCCAGCCCAAGCCATTTGGTGCTGCAGCGACTGGTCCGGTTGTGCATGGTTAGGCTGCTGCCAGTTCGGTTGCTGCGGGATTTGTTGTTGTGGCGCAAAACCAGTGGTCGGTGGAGCAAAACCCGGAGGCTGTACGGCCACCTCTGGCGGCGGGGCAAAGCCCTGAGGTTGCGGGAACCCTTGCTGCGGCAATTGCGACGGACCCGCCTGAGGTATTGATTGTTGCGGCATACCAAACCCTTGCGGTTGAACCGGCAACTGCTGTGGGGCACCAAACCCTTGCGGCACTCCCTGAGGTGCCGCTTGCGGAATCGCTTGCTGGGGCACACCGAACCCTTGTGGCGGCACACCAGGCATACTTGGATTGAAGCCAGGTGTGACTGGTCCACCTGGTGGCACGGCACCCGGCAAGAAACCGGCAGGATAACCAGATGGCGGTACGAGTCCACCCATTGGTGGGGCACTGAACCCTTGTGGGCCGGGTTGCGGCTGTGTCCAGCCTTGCTGCCATCCGCCGGCTGGAGCGTTCACAGCGTGCTGTGCCACTGCCCGATTCTTGATGGTCTCAGGTATCCAATCCGGATGATCACGCCACGCGTAAACGATCATTTCCGGAGGGAATGAACCAGAGAGGATCAGCGCTTGTTCGTCGACAGTTGGGAACCACAGGATATCATCCCACGGCAGCACCATGTTGGCAATCGCCTGTTCGTGCTGTCGCAGGTGCGCCTCCATCCCGTTGAAGGTCTTCTCCATGAAACAGCCAAAACCGATCGGGTCGTGCTGTCGACCTTGACCACCTGGCTGGTGCTGCGTGTTCCAATTCGACTGTTGTGACCGTTGCTGTCGTTGACGCGGGTCACCGTCTGCGAGTCGATAGAACGTGACGTAACGACCAAAGTCCAACGAGACCGGGTCGCCATTGAGGTAGAGACTTTCCCAGTCACCCTCCTGTGCTTGAACACCATCGTTCAAGATGTTCATTTCGGCAATCATGCCGTTACCCGCATTCGATGACAGTTCCAGGACGACAGGTTTATCGTCCATAAAACCTTTCGGCGGATTGTACTGCTCCGTCTTGTGCTGCATGATTGCGCATTGGATCAGATACAACTCCGAGGGTCGACTCAAGACAGCGCCGCGGCCTGTGCCGCCTTGCATCAACATTGCCCAACCTGGTTTCTCCTGTCCGTGCTTGATCGCCTGATCGATCGCGTTGTACAGAATCCATGCCGGTAATTGTTGTGGCGGTAACGCCATCGGATCGGCGGGGTCCGAAATGATCATGGTCACGCCTGGATCGCCGAAACTCCGAACGGCGTCGTAACGTCTGATCCAGTCACCAAAGTCCGTGTTTCCCTGGCTGTAACGATAGGGTTGCCATTCATAGGTTGTGGCTTGCGGGTTGTCATAACTCCGGGCCGGAAACGGCCGAACAACTGTCACACCATCACCCCAGCACGGATTCCAGTGCTGTGCGAGGTTGTTCTTGATGATGTACTTACCCTGCCGCTGTCCTTGCACGCTGTTACCGTGGTCTGCCATGCGATATCGCTGATTCCCACGCTGCTGCAAAGATGGTGCTCGTCTCGACATAGTCTCAAATCCTTCTGTAGTGGTGGCCTGGAGGTGATTCCTCGCGGTAAGGCCGATTGATAAAAACGTCTGCGAGGTTCTTCCTCGTAACGACGGCTGACATTGTACCGACAACCCTGTCGGAATCCACTGTGGTCATGCCACGAGCGACAGATTGATGCCGTACTTCGCGGCATCTTCTTCCGTAATCTTTTCCCCCCAATTGAGTTGGATCTTGACATCAATTCCGAAGTGATACGGTTCGGAAACTTGCATCGGCGTGTTGTCGAGGTAGCGTGGCCAGATCGGAACATTGTCGATCATGCACGGTCGGAGCACGTTTGTCATGAACCGCTCCAATTCGGGAATAGGAACCTCGAACAACAAAGCATCGTGGATCTGCAGTGACATTTTGAACTGGTAGTCGGGATTGTGTTGTTTGAACTCCCAGAAGTTATAGATTGCCGTCCAGGCAGCATCTGCCACACAGTTCTGGATCGGGAAATTCTTCGCTTGTCGTTGTTGTTCGCCGATCACGCCGCGATCACGGGTGGCAATGAAGCGACGCATCCGGCCGAACGGTCCAGCAATCCAACGCTCTTTCTGTGACCGGTACTCGCAGTCACGCAGGAACTGTCCTGTCCCAGGGTAGCGTACAAAGTACGCGTCGATCATTTTCTGGCAATCATCTTCGGTGACGTCCGTGCCTTCTTCCTTACACTGCCGCGCGATAGCTTCCGCTGATCGACCGTAAGGAATTCCGAAGTTCACGTTTTTCGCGGCGACACGGAGTGACGAGAAACCGGCGTCACTCAACCCCTTCTTGGTAGGGGCACAGGCCAGATTGAACGTATCCACAGCAGTATGAGAATGGATGTCGTAATGGTCCGGATGACTCTCCGGCAGTGTGTTCCGTCTGACGTGTTCAATCATGTTGGCATCACCGGCCAGCCAGGCAATCACTGCCAACTCAGCCCCCGTGTAATCCGCCTCCACGAGCACACACCCTGGTGCCGCTCTAAAGATTGTCCGCACAGGTGAGCGATATTTCGGATCACCCAGCACGTGCAGGTAGTCACCCTTGGCAGTACGTGTCCCGTCCGGATTCTTCTTCCACGTCCCCATGATCCGAGCGTAGTCACCCTCACGACGGTTTGACAGGTTTTGCAGTGGCGGACGGGCACTTGCCGCTCGACCTGTTTCCTTGTTCTGGGAGATATGCGTGTGCACTCGACCGTCTGCCTGCGCTGTGGATGCCAGGCCTTTGTCGTAGACAAGATTCCCTGTCTCATCACTGGCCCAGGTCATACCATCTGCTTCGGCGCGCGGTGGTCGCAACGGCCCCTTCAGCACTTGCGTAATAAACTTCAGATCACGCAGTTGCATTGCCAACGGGTGGGTATGGCCGAGAATACCTAAGACTTCCTTGTCCGTACTGGGCGTATACGCTGCCGTTTCCCCCTTACTGACGATATCCGACCACAGTTTCGATCGTTTCCCGGTGGACTTGACTGGGGTCAGCCCCAGTGTGTTGGCACCAGGCGGTCGGATCGAGATGCGTTGACCGGTCGCTTTATCACGCTTTTGTGAGAAACTGTCACCGAACAAGAACGCCACGCACTGCGGCGGCGATTCCGGGTTGAACGTCGGCCAATTGATCATTTGTCGGAAACTATCCAACAACTTCTGGCGAACATCCATGAACAACGTCGTCAAACGATCGACCCGTTCCTTGTCCAGTTCGATCCCGGCCATTTCCATTTCCAGCACACCAAGACTCGCTCGATGCGATCGCCAATACGGCTCCCAGCTGGAATTGTCATGCCAGTCACTGTCTAGCAACCCGCCATGTTCAAAATGTCTGATGATGATGCGACGCGTCACATCCGGATCGTACTGAGCGTAGTTATCACCGAACTCAGGATCAAGCGGATCAGGGTGCAAAATCCATGACGGCAAGAACCCGAAACCCTCAAGATCCTCCTTCTTGATATCGTGCGCAACGCAGTAGTCGTGGATGTGTTGTTTCAGTGTCTTGTCATAGACCGGAGCACGCGTCAGACGCACGGTCATGTCGGTCAACCGGTAACTGGCTGTCTCATTGTACGCATGGTAGGCGAGGCTGGTGTCCCAGCCACCATAATCGCGACAGTGTTCCGGCGCCGTCGGTGGGGCGTACTCTTGCCTAACGTCAATCCCTTCATGGATCAACCATGGCAAGTCTGCCCGCAGGAAGTGGCCACCGACTCTGGGGTAGTAACCAGTTGCGTAGTTCCATTTCAACAATCGCAACAATTCTTGTCTCGCGTGATCCAACGATGGCTGGAACGCTGAGGACCCACCTTGGTGCCGCAACACGACGCAGATCCCTTCGCCATGTTTCGTGCTGAATTGGACTGTTCGCAGATACGCACCTGGATTACTCGGATGCTCTCCTTCCCACTCGCCGTCCACCGCGATGATTCGACGTAACGGATCAGGATCTGCCAGAATCTCATCTACGATCTTTTTCAATTCGCGATGCTTGTAGACGTTCCTGTGGTTGATGAAGGTCTCTTTTCGCCCTACGTCAGCGCCGTTGATCAAACTAATGAACAGTCCGATCTGGTCCTTAAACTCAGGGTAGAGTTCAGGGGTGCGGTGCACGGCAGCTGGATGTGTCGCTGCCATCACCTTGATCGTATGGTACTGGGCCTCTTCACCCTCCTCATGAATCGGGATCGTGAGGTGCTGTACGCGACCAACCATCGCCGTCACACCATAAGCTGTCCCTAACATCCACTTGGAAGCATCCGACCCCAGGCAGAGCAGGTAATCCGGACGTACCAGCCGCAACGTTTGCTGCAGCAGGATCTCACAGTCCTTCTTGTGTGCGATCGGCAGCGAATCAGACTGGTCGTCGACCTGTGACCAGCGAACGATGTTGTCCACGTAGAAGCCGAATCGTTCGTCGCCGACACCGAGTTCGTCAAAAGCGTCGAACAGTATCTGTGAGGTGACACCGACGAAATTACGACGCTGTTCGACTTCGTCACGGCCTGGATTCTTGCCCAGAAGCATGACCTTGGCCGGTCGTGGCCCGCCATTCATCCCGGACGTATCATCTCCCAGGAGATGACCAGGAACGAGTTGCGCCACCTTCCAGCCTGACTTGCAAGAAACTGGTAAAGTGAAATTCTCGTCGTACATCGCACGACGGTAAAGGTAATTCAGATTTGGACCACTGGCAGTCAGTCGCTGAGTTTTCTTGGTCGTTCCGCTGTAGACAGGCGGTGGGTCGCCCAACTGAATGGCATGGTTCACGAAGTTGTCACCAGGGGCAGGCATCCCTGGTGACGTTAGCGGGTAAAACGGGAAGTTCTCTTCGATCTCTGGCGGTAAGGCCTGCCCCAATCGTACCGCTTGAAACAGGTCACTTTGTTGGTGTGTCATTGTACCGTTCCATAACTATTCGTCGTCAGACGGTTCAGGTTCATCAGGCAAATCGGTCAGAAAATCGCTCACGGCATCCCAGTTCGTTGCGATCTTTTCCAGTTGTGCTCGCTGTGACGCTTCCGTGCGTCTGGATCTTTGGTAAATGCGAGGTGCCATCAAATTGCGAATGTCCTCTGTGATCAAGTCGATGATCACTTGCGGTTCCAGTGCGTCGAGTTCCCAAGACTCATCGCCGTGATCGGCCTGATATGTGGGATACCTGGCATCACTCTCTTTCGCTGGGTTCGGTGGCGGGTTGTATTGCTCAATTTGCTCGCGGGTCAACGCGATACGAGAGACAGTGATTTCCGGATGCCCACGTTCTTCGGAATGTCGCGATGATGTTTGCGAACTGAACAAATTCAAACGCTTTTGAATATCACGAGTCATGTCAATGCCGGACGGATCGTGATCACCCAAATGCAGGACCACTGTCGGTTGTCGGCGTTCGTTCCAGTTGACCAGCATCCGGTTGTGTGCTGCATCCCACATGGTTGATGCCGACATGTAGCCTTTGCAGGCAGTGAATGGTACGTCCAGCGGAACACAGGCACGGCTCACAACATCCGACAGTGCATCTTTCTCGACCCAAACCTCAACGCGTCGTGGTTGCGCCTCCCAGATGTCGATATTGAATTGAGGGGCCACGGAACTCATGAAATTCGTGGCGTCATCCCAGTGCGGTCGGCTTTCGCTGGAACGCCCGCGGTCCACGATGTGCGACCAATCAATCAGTCCCGCTTCACGGGCGCTGGCCACGATCGACTTGAGTTTGTTGTAACTCTGGATCGTGTTCTTGGTTCCGCTGGTTGGATGCGCGTAGGACTCTGGGAACAAGTCACGGGCAATGAACTGGTAGTACAACTGTCGCAACGTCAAATCGAATCCGTTGGCACTGTACTCTTCAAGGATGTAAACAGCTGCCTCGATCACTTCGCGAACAGCAGCCGTTGGTTTGTAGTCCACATATTTGATGCGCGGCACTGCTCATTCCTCTGTATTTGGTGTGGGCGGTTCAATGTTTAACTTCCTGGGAGATACGAGTTCGTCTTTCGTGACAAGCCCTGTCAGTACCTTGTCATCCAACGAACACGATTCATCCCATTCCTCATCGTGTCCACACCACGAGGTCAACGAGCCACTACACAAGACCTGAATTCCGCCTTCGTAGGTTTCCACCATGGCTTCAGGATGCCGTTCGTCAATCTTGAACAACTTCAACAGGTCAGCATGTGAGTAACAGTCACGAAAGTGGTTGTTGACCCACTCCGCACAGTTTTCCAGGTTGTGCTTCCCGTCATCTAGTGCATCGATCCAAATATCAATGTGCTCAATACTGCCGTCAAACAGCAAGAAACGAGCGCGAAAATCAACTGACGACATTTGGCCTCCTTTAAGCCACGACTGGCAGGATCACACCACGAGCACGAGACTGTGCGTGAATAATGTTCCACAGAGTCGCACGGTCGTAATCTCCACAGTCGTGATCACCAGGTAAAACAACCTCGACAACCACCGCACCGTTTTCCCGTAGATCAGCCACGGCGCCGCGTGATTCTTCCTGGGCATCCGGGTCAAGCACCATGATGATCGGCTTCGATTCCCACGTGCTCAGCAAATACGTCGACTGGTAGGGCGAGAGCTTCTTACCCAGCAAAGCCACACTGGTGTCGCCGACCACATGACAGTCGGTGGCACCTTCGACAACCACAACGAACGGCTTGTTTTTGGCGTTGTCGTAGTTGTAGAGCATGAGTCGTTTTCTCATACCAGGCAGGCCGTAATACTTCGGCGTCGTCCGCCAGTCAGCGGTTCCTATGTACCGCGCTTGCCAGCCGACCAACTCACGATTCATGCGAATCGGGAAGATGATGCGGCCCGTCGCCGCCGGGTATCGTGGTGAATATGTGCAGTAGCCGATCTCGTAATGATCCAGTGCATGAAGCGAATAACGGCGCTGTCGGCACAGGTATTCGCAAGCAGCATGGTCGGGCATTGCCATCGCCAGCTGTCGCAGCGGGATGACGTCACCTGGCGGTTCAACCTTGCCAAGCTGCGTTGGATCAACCCATTCGCCCTGTTGGACGACGAACGCAGAACGTCGACGTTCATTGACGTTCCGAAATCCGAAGACGACACGCTGAAACCGCTGTCGGTTCGAGTAATCATCCAAGCATTGTTCGTTGTAACACGTGGCCATGAACCCCATCGCGCGACCATTGGCGTCGGGTTGACCGTACATGTGATTGACCCACAGCCGATGGCGTGTGTCTTTACAGAAAGGACAATTGACGCGGTAGTACTCACCTGAGTAGTGAATCGACGTGAAAAGTGTTCCATCTGGTCGACGAACAGAACTCTGAGTACAACCTTCGCCCTGGTTAGCGACGATCACGCCGCCTGGGAAATTGTTTCGCAAACTGTTGTAGAGGTCCGGGCACAACACAAGCCGACTTTCGTCGACATGGTAAAGCTGATCAGTCATACATCAACCTGTTGGGAGGCATTGAGTGGTGTACTGGTATCTCGCATTCCGCTCGGGCCACCTGTCGGTAGTTGCCGTTGTTCAACTCCTTCCATTCCGCGAATCTGATTACGATCCTCCATCGTCAAGAACTGACCGGACGGACTGATCGTAAAGAGCCTGGTGACATCCTCCATGATTGCGAATTGATCATTGATTCTGAGAGTTGGCGGCGTAATGTTCGCACTTGCCATGTACCGCACTTTGGAGAAGTTCAAACGCCGGCAACCCGTGTAGGTGTCGGCCACGCCGAGACAACAACAAACAACCATGTTGTTTGCAAAGTCGGCCGATTCACCAGCGTCAGAGTGATGCATCAACTTGGACGGGGAAGATTTACCCATGGAGCCTTTCAGCTGATGCAGGACCCATGTTGTGCAACCGAATTGAGCGCTGATCTCTTGGCGACAACGATCACCGAACGTTTTCAGCAAGTAACGGTAATTCTTTTCATCCATTCCCTGCGCGGCCATGTAACGCTCACAGAAAATACCTGCGTAGTCGATGAACACGGCGGCAATCGAATGGCTGTAACGAGACAGGTATGAGACGATTTCAGGAACGTAACCAGTGCCGGCCGTGGGGAACTCATCAGAACCCGACAGGTCGAGGACCTTCAGGCAAGAGGCAAGTTGTGGCCCGTACAACTGGTACCGTTCCATCTCTGACAACTGGTACTCCTGGTTGGACTGCAACTCACGTTCGTACTGTGCCAGGTTACCAGGAGTGGTGAAGCGTGAGAAATCCGTCATAGTCTCCAACTTCTCCCGCGGAATACGGAAGAACGACGACCAGATACGCGGGCGCAGCTTGATTCCCTGCTCTTCCGCCGTGATGAATACGACGATCTTTGGTGGTTTACCTGTTAGCACCGATTCGACCCAGCACTGCTTGGCAATCTCGACGGCCATGTGCACGGCCAGTGTGGTCTTACCGCCGCCGGTCGGCCCGATAATTCCATTAGCGTCACCAATACGCATCCCGCCGATCGTTTCATCAATAAAACTAACGCCGGTTTTCAGGAATTGATTTGATTGAACGAGCGGTGCCCCGATCGCCGGGACCAACTCAAACTCAGGAATGGCACTCAGTGTTGATAGGCGTGCCTGTTGTGTCTTGATGACGTCCAGAAATTCGTGCAGGTTGTCTGGCACGCCTTGATTGAACCCAGGATTCATCACCCGACGCAACGGCTCAACGATCGTACGTTCGTTGGCAAACCGCCGTAACAAATCTCTGGCGAAAGACTGATTCGCGGCTTCGTCCGAGATCCCTGTCGGGTTACAGACTTGCCAGATCAATCCCTGATCATCGCGGCGAAAAATGATCTCTTGTTGCATCTCGGTCAGGACAATCGTCTGATTCTGCTGAATCATGTTGCTGACGATGTCTGCCAACGTTTCGTAGGTGGCCCCGCCGTACTGATCGAAACTGAGGCACAGTGCGTCATACAGCAAGCGGAGCGGTGTCTCATGCGGCTTGAAGTGATGTGACGCGATCAAATCACGGGCTTCGGCGAACAACTGTCTATCGTGTGCGAAGCAGACAAGGAGCCATTCGATGGCGGTCGGTGCGAGAAAGGCTTGAGTCGCTAAAGGTTGCTGCGATATGATCGCAGGGTCTCTTGGCTGGCTGGCTGACATCCCGTAATGATTCCTTTCTCAATGCCCGACGATTGATTGACGAAATGTTGTCGCTGTGTCCTTTAATTCTTGAGGAATTTGCGACCCGAGCACCTCGTCATAATCGGACATCTGAAACACGTACTGTAAAAGTGCCCGTTCCCGGAATGCTGCTGCGATCGGCAGTGACGCAGCAACCCCATGACAATAACGGACCAACGCTGAAGCTCCGCATGTCTGATCGCGCAAGACGTAATTCAACGCCTGGGTGCGATCCCACTTCAGGTTCACGATAAATGGCAGGACGTGACCCTGAATTTGATTCAGATCGGATTCAATCCTTTGCTTGAGTGCGATTTTAGCTGAGACACGGTAATTCTCCCAGGCCGCGATCGCGGCATCATTGAATATCTGGTTGGGAGAGGGTGGTTTGTCCCTACGGATACAGTAAAACTGGGCTCTGATGAACTCAAACGGTTCAGCATTGCAGCGAATAATCGTCTCTGCGATCTTTGGCCACACGCTTTTTGTTCGTCGTCCGCTGATCCCTTCCGGGTCACCGTCCCACGCAAGCATGTGTTCACTGCCATAGCCAGTTTTACCTGTGAACTCCGTGACACAAATACAATAAAGAGTCCGTACCAGTTTTGACAACTGATCAATACAACGCGTGTAACTGAACTGATTGTCGTCCTGTCGGTCACAATCCAACGTAATGGCTCGTGTGTCACGTGCCAATGCTGATTTGCCTCCTGCCGCCCGGCCAACTCTGTGTCCAGCCAAGTGCGGCGTAATGTCGTCTGCGAGATTCGGACTTACGTTTGTAGCCCTTGTCCCAGGTATCGCAACAGTCAATCACCTCACCATACGTCTTGCCAGTCTCTGGTGATAACCGACTGGTTCTCGCTGGTGCCTGCGCGTCAAGGTTCTTGGATTCACGGGCATCAACACGGTAGAGTACCTGCAACGAGTTGAAACTGACACCGGTTGACCAGACATCAGTTGCAATCACCCGTTTCAATGTGCCTGCTGCAAATTCCTGTTTCATCTGGTCACGCCGCTCAGGTGTCGTCGGCACGAAGTTCTGCGGAAGGTAATTGGTTCGTTTGTAGCGATCAAGATCCGCGTCCTCGATCTTCTTGGCATAACAGAGTGCAAATTCCGGCAGGTGCCGCCACAACATGATTGCGTGATCCACCGTGGACGTCAGGATCAGGATCTGTGTGTCCTGTTCGGGGTAATTGGCACGAACGTCTGCGGCAATCTGTTGGTTGCGGTCTTCGTTTCGCCAGATCCCCCAACGATCTTTCGCGACACCCGTTTTCCCGTCCGCCGGGTTATGGTCCATACGAATTGGCAACCAGCGTACATGGATCGGGACCACGAGCCCTAAAGCAACCGCTTCTGGATATGGCAACGTGAAAATCGTTCGACCGAAAAACTGCTCCAGCTGTGCATCAGCGCCGTCCAGTCGTCCGTCGATTGTCCCACTGAAACCGTAGTTACGTGTAAACCTCCAAGATTGGCCCATCGAACGAGACGTTTCATCGGTCATCAGCAAATGAGCTTCGTCGGCCAGTAAAATATCAGCACGACCATCGGCCTTGTGTGCTGACCCGGCGGTGTAAACCGTGACGCGATCACCGTAATAGTCGCTCCCGCCGCCGACTTGACCGACATTCGGGATTGACCCTGTCAACTGGGAAGCAATCGACCGTGCGACATCTTTCGGTTTAACCACAATGTCGATGTATGCGCGCGGAAAAAGGTGACAAATTGCCTCGAACAGAAACGATTTACCGAAACCCATTGCCGCGTTAATCAACCCGCATTCGTTATTGGCGATCTGCCGCAGGCATTCTTCCTGCCTCGCCCGGAACGTGATGTGCCGTCGTACATTGTCCCAATCCGGAACATAGACACCGTCTCGTTTAGGAGGGCTGAGATCGATGTAGTGTAGTACGATCCCGTGCCGCGTTAGAATTTCGTTGATCGATGTCAGGAAGCCAAACCCTGTCACCAGTCGTCCTTGCTCCAGGGCGTACATATGGCGAAGCTCGACATCAATCCCGCGCTGCTGCCCATCAGGGCCGTACCGATTATGCCCGCGAAGCAGCGTCTTGTGTTCATAGGTCAACAACGGGCGAAGCAGTTCCACGATCCGAGGATCGAGCGGGCTTTGCCCGTCAGGGCTGATATCGATCAGCGTGCCAGATCGACGAACCAAAAGATGTGTCATTGCCGGCTACTGACTTTCTTGTTTTTGCAGCATCGGTTTCAGCTGCCGTACGGTCGGCATCACCGACAGCACCTCGAATGTACCATACGTTGCATCCTCGCATTGAAATGGTGAGATTCCCTTGTACGTCCCTATTACAGTCAACAGTGTCGTGAATTCGTCGATGGTGATCGAGTCAGGCAGTACGGCATTGATTCCGATCTCCGCACCGGGCCGAAATGATTCATGAAGTGCGTAACGCTGTCTACGGCCTTCTTTGGCAGTGGCTACTGTTCGCCGCCACTGTGTCACGGAACCATCAACTGGTTGCGACCAGTCGATGCGGTTTGCCTTATTGTAACAGACGCCCGTGACCTTGGCTGCGTAAAGCATACGACTGTGCCACCACGACGTCAGAAAGATCACTCTCCCTTGCCCGTCCCTGGGCATTCTGTAAATCACATCACGTCGCCCATTTTCAAGCTGGCGTGGTGCAAAACCCAGGCACGGATTAGTGAACCTGAGTCGAATCGTCACTTCTTGCATGGAACATCCCTATGCCCTGCGATCACGCGACCTGTCGTCCAGCCGCGTGAACCTTGTATGCCGCAACCTCTGCCCCACGTAGCAAATTATCGGGAATAAACATTTCGAGCTGCTGTCGAGATTTCGACAACAACTGTTGCTGCCAAGTCCTGATGAAATACGTCACGAAGGTCTGGGTTGCTCGCAAGTTACCACGGAAACCGCCACCTGATGATTTCCAACGTCGCCAGAGAAAATTCCCTGGGGCCGTGTAGTCAATCTCAGACTGATTCACGTTACCCTGCCAGGCCTGTAAAGCAATCGCACAACGCTTGGCGCGATCACACTTTCCCGTACCGTTGGTGACTTGCAACATGTGCCGCGGCGTCAGACCTAAGTAGGTCTTCAACCGAGACAATCTATCCGGGCTGCGAAAATCGACGAACCAACGCGGGTCAAGAATAATCGCGATCAACCGGGCTGCCGCTTCCTGACCAAGGGTCGGGAGGAAAGACAGGTCATGATAAGCCGGATGCGTTAACAACAGTTTGCGAACGTGATCACCATAGTCTTCATTTTTCGCAAACTGCGCAGCAATCGCGTAAGACGGATAATCCAGTTCGTCCACCTGATGCCAGCCGCCGAGCGACGGCGACAACTGACACTGCCGCATCCGATAAAGTGAAATCGTCGGATCACTTCGTTCTGAAACTTTTGAGCAAATCATGGGTGACGCCACCTCCAGCCGGCCAACCCGGCGAGGCGAGCAGCATTTTTGATAAATGTCGACGATCAACTGGGCGTTCTCTGGTGTTCCCAAGACGCGGATATGTTGAATCGACCGATGTGAAAGCGTACTGGTAAACCGCGCATGGTCGTCGGCAGACACAGTCGGGGTTTCCATCCCATCAGCGTACCACACTCGACCATCTGCCGAGAGTTGTACCTTGAGGATCTGTTCTTCTTGGACTATCACGAGTTGTTCCATTCTTGAGTAAGTGTCAGGTTAGAACCCTGACCATCACAGCTGAATGACTGTGTCGAAAAGTGGTGCGAGTGATCGTTCGTGTGTGATGATAATCGATTGCAGGCCGCGAGACGATGTAAATTCACGGAGTCGATTGAGGATCGGCTCAAACCCGCGAATATGGTGTTCGTCGAGCCAGGCTGTCGGTTCATCAAGATGCAAGGCGCCGATGTTCTCGGCCAGCATCAGATTGAGTGAGATGCGAAACGTCAGGGCCAGGATCACCTGTTGACCTTCGGACAGTCGTTCGCCTGGTTGTTTTGTACCGTCGACAAACAGGGCATCAAACGACAATCCTTCTGCCGCCTGGACCCGGTACGCGGCATCGAACATTTCGCGCTTTTCGCTCACGCTGTTCCGTAATCGTTGTAGGT
>ERZ869929.652-NODE-652-length-17563-cov-5.722355_pt1 | contig 17563 bp, 4 predicted proteins | sample MGYA00579312_ERZ869929 | MGnify/ENA primary metagenome ERZ869929 (study PRJEB32216, sample SAMN09231818) | wastewater metagenome | place: USA: Maryland | collected 2016-08-09 | study: EMG produced TPA metagenomics assembly of the PRJNA472060 data set (Reclaimed... | reverse complement strand
GTGAGTTGTATGATCCTGGTGATATTTCGCTGCCCAACACTGTAAAACCCACAGTGGCTGGGGTGTTCAATCCAGGTACCAGACCACGCATAGAACCTCGACCCAATGTGTTGGATCAATTCAGCAGTTACACTTATAGAATCAGTGTGTATTTGATGACTCCACAACAGTACGAGGCCTTGATCAAAAGCACTAAAAAATCTGTCAACGGCTACAATCTGTTGTTTCAAAGCGGTGGCGCTCCTATCAACTCTGGCGGGTTCTTGCAAGAGCTCCAAACCAGGCCAGTTACGGACGAAACCGGCGTGGCTTACAATTCACAAGATCTGCTAAGCAGTGCTGGTCGCAACCCTGCGTTTCCTTTGGATTTTTACATTGACAGTTGTACACTGACCAATTTGCCTCAAGGTCAAGGCACTGGCATCTCACACAGTGTGGCTTCTCTAAAATTCACAGTGATTGAACCTGTGGGCATCACACTGTTGGATCGTATCTACGAAGCAGTGCAAGATGCAGCACCTAAAAGCAGCACTGGCGCAGTGAATTATCAAAATGCTCAGTATCTCATGGTTATTCGTTGGTACGGGTTTGATGCCAACGGTAATGTAGTAGGCGGATCTTCCAACAATTCTGATCCCAGAGCTGCAGTAGAAAAATTCATTCCTTTTTCTATTAGCATGATCAACTGGCGTGTGAGCAGCAAAGCCACTGAGTATGAGTTTGATTGTGTGCCCACTGGGCAGCTGGTAGCCACTGGCACACGTCGCGGCACAGTGCCTTTTGACATACAACTCAGTCAAAGCACCGTGGGCGGCATATTGGCCGGTGAATTGAACTTTGCAGACCGTGCAGCGCCATCAACTGCAGCACCAGGTGCATCAACCACTCCGACCACAGGTGATTTTGCCAGGGCGGATCGTGGACAGACTGCGTCTGCACCTTCCAAAGCCAATGCTGCTGGCACCCCAAAACGCACAGTCAAACAAGGGCTCATGGCAGCCATGAACGATTTTACTCAGCAATTGGTACAAGACAAAATCTATGAATTTGCTGATCAGTACGAAATTGTGTTTGCGCCTGGCGCAGAAGCCATTAGAGATGCTACCATTGTTTTGAAAGGTCCCAAACCTGAGGCCAAGCAGACTCCCATGCAGCAGCCGGCAACATCAAATCCTCAGAGTCTCAACCCTGCTACTCAGGCCAAAGACAACAGCGTGGCCAGCAAGTATATTTTTGCTGGCCAAAGCATTGTACAAGTCATTGACCAGGTCATACGCAACAGCAGTTATATCACTGATCAAGCATTGACCATTTATGAAAATGATCAAGAAAAAACCAACAGCGATGGTCCAAAAAAAACTCAGCCAGTGAACTGGTTTCGGATCAATTTTGAAGCCGTGCCCATTGGCAGCAAGCAAGACAGCAGACGCAATGACTATGCTTATAAGATTCGTTATATAATTTCTGCTTATAAAATTGACAATTACAACAGCAAGTATTTTCCATTGGGCACGTATAGAGGAATACACAAAAAATATGACTACTGGTTCACAGGCAAAAATACCGCAGTGTTAGACTACAGTGAAACACTGAATTTTTCTTATCACATGTTGGTGTCAGGATCTGAACCAGTCAACAGCTTTGCTGAAATTGAACGTAGAAAACTAGCCTCAACACAGCGAGAAATAGACAATTTTACATTTGGTCCTGCCAGCGACAACACTCGTCAAGGTACCAGAGGCAAAGGCAACGAACCTGCAGCAAACTTGGCAGACAGTCTATACGGTGGTGCCAATTTGGCCACCACCAAACTGCAAATCATTGGAGACCCTGCTTGGATACAACAAGGTTCATTGGTGGGCGGCATCAGAGAAGATCTATTCAATCCAAATAGTTTTTTGCCTGATGGCAGTATAAATTTTGATGCCGAACAAATCAATTTTGAAGTGGCCTGGGGTAGACCTGCTGACTATGACATACAAACTGGCCTAGCCAATCCAGCTACTGTGGGCAAACCGCCACTCAGCAGAGTATACACTGCTGCAAAAGTCACCAATGAGTTTCGTCAAGGCACGTTTACACAAACCATTGATGGGTTGTTGTTCAACCTTCCCAAGCCAGATGGATCAAACAAGGCTGTCACCGCTGCTATGCCAGCAAAAACCAGCGAAGGTCGAGAACAGTCTTCTGCCGCAGATCCAGCCAATGTTACAGCAGCTACAGAACAGCGATTGGGGATTGTGCTAAACAGTCAAGGTCGCACAGTGGATCCACGCTGGCCTGGTACTGCATCTCAAAACACAGCAGCCGCCGGAGCAGCAAACAATGCTGCTAGGAGCGAACCTTCCAGAAGCCTGCCAGTCAATAATCAATCGTCTGATACTGCTCCTGGTAGCAACAGTGAACAAGCCCCCAAAGATACTCTACGATCAGCACCACCACCTACGATACCTACCAGTGGTACCGGTGAATCATTGGCTGTGCCCAGCACTGAATCGTCCGCGCCACCTGGTCGACTGCGAACTGATGCCAACACTGGCAGATTGATTGACCAGGCCGGTGTTGCTCAGCTAAACACTAATCAAACTTTGACCTGGGAACCCTAAATGGCAGAACAAATTCAACGCAGTCGCGGACGCAGTCAAAACTTTAGATTGGATCGTGGTGGCCAGGCCGCAGACTTTGGTCCGTTCTATGGCATTGTAAAAAATACTTCAGACAACCTGCGCAGTGGTCGCATACAGGTATACATTCCTACGTTTGGCGACGGCAACGAAAACGATCCTGAAAAATGGATCACAGTGAGTTATGCGCCTCCATTTTTTGGAGCCACACCATATAATCCTCCTTCTCAAGGATTTGGTACCTATGTTGACGGCAATGCCAATGCCTACGGTATGTGGTTTACTCCACCTGATGTGGGTATCACTGTGCTGTGTATTTTTGCCAACGGAGATCGATCACAAGGCTACTACATTGGTTGTGTGCCTGATCAAAGTGTTGGACACATGGTGCCTGCCATTGGTGCAGTGGACAACTATGTGCCTGAAAATGAAAACCAAGCTGCATATTTCATTGATGCTGAACGTTTGCCAGTTGTAGAGATCAACACCAACAATCAACAGCTGGAAGGAAAATCTGATTTTTTTGATCAGCCCAAACCTGTGCATGCTGCAGTGGCACAAACTATGTTCAAACAAGGGTTGATTACAGACCTTGAACGAGGCCCTATCAGCAGCAGCAGTCAACGAGAATCTCCGTCGGCAGTGTTTGGATTCAGTACTCCTGGCGTGGCTACCTACAGTGGCGGACTCAAGCCTGGTGAAGTCAAAGAAAAAGTCAGTTCTGGACAAGTCAGGCCTGAAGATGTCAAAGTAATAGCACGCACAGGCGGTCATACCATGGTTATGGATGATGGTGACATAGATGGCAAAAATCGACTGACTCGAATTCGTACTATTTCAGGGCATCAGATTACCATGAGTGACTCTGAAGAGTTCATCTATATTGTGCATGCCAATGGCCTAAGCTGGATTGAACTGGGCAAAGAAGGTACTGTGGATGTGTATGCTGCCAATTCTATCAACTTGCGCACACAAGGTGATTTCAACGTGCACGCCGATCGTGACATAAACATGTTTGCAGGTCGTTTTTTTCAGGCCAAATCACAGCAAACCATGAACTTGCAGAGCGACGGAGATCTCAACGTGATCTGCAAAAAAACAGCCAAGCTGTATGGCACTACTGCACTGCAATTCAAAAGTGATGGCAGTCTTGCAATCAACAGTCAAGGTGGTAGCTGGCAAGGTGGAGACAGTATTGTGTTACAAGCTGGCGGTATTGACCTCAACGGTGCCAGCGCACCTGCAGTTGTAGCACCTGAAGACATCACGGTCACAGTGCTAGATTCTACTGAGTTTGATTCCAGCACTGGTTGGAAAGTGTTACCTGAAGGTCTAACCAGCATTGTGAGTCGTGCCACTACGCACGAACCTTGGCCATATCACAACAAAGGTGTTGATGTTGAAATTGAACTAGAACCAGGTACTCCTGGTCCACCTCCTGGCGCAGTGCCTGTGCCACCAGGTATAGAAATTGAAAGAACACAATGAGTGCTTACAATTTTATAGATCCTGCAACCAACAGAACTTACAAGATCAAAGTTCCCACAGGAGTAACTGAAGATCAAGCTCGCACAATTTTTCAACAACAGTTGAGCACCGGAGCTCTGGCAGGATTCAACATTGGTGCCACGCTCAGTGCTGCTACACAAGCAGCCGCAGGATTGACCAGCGCACAAGCTTTATTATCTCAAACGGCCAGCATTGGTCTTGGTAAATTGCCTGTGGCGTCTGCAGTAAACACCATTACCAGTCAGTTAGGGTCAGTGTCTACTATTGCAGGAACAGCCGCTGGCGCAGCAACAGCGCTCACAGGAGCCAGCCAGGCTGCTAGCAGTTTGCTAGGACAAGGTGCTGCGCTGGCATCTAACACTGTTGGAGTTCCTGTAAACGCTGCATTGGCGGCGGTAAAAAGTGCTGGTTTGCAACCTACTGGCTTAGCCACAGTCAATCGTTTGACCAACAATTTTCTTGCACCTGGTACTGCTCTCACAGGCGCAGCAGCACAAGTTGGCAGTTTGGCCAACAATACTGTGAAAAGTCTTGCCACAGGATTATCTGGCGCCGTAACCAATGGAATAAACACAGCAGATTTGGTCAAACAAGGAGTGTCACTGCCACTTCCAAATTTGAGCTCTGTGAACACACAGGCAGCATTGAGTCAAGCTGCTAAATTGGTCGGCCAACCACGTGCTAGAATCAGTGATCAACTAGGGGTAGGAAAATTTGGTTTAGATTTACCACAGTTAGAAAAAGCTGGCTATGTCAAACCAGGAGTAGCAGCATCTGTGACCAATGGTGCTGCATCATTGACCAGTGTGCTAAAAAGTCCAACAGTATTCACGGGCAAAGACGGAGTAAAAAATATCAATGGGTTGCTTGGCAACGAGACTTTGCAAAACAACATACAGACTGGACTGATGCAAACTGGTCTTGATGGACTCAAGTCAGCAGGCGTTCCAGTTGAAGCACTAAATCCAGGAGCAGTAGCGGGACTAGCTACCTCAGCGGCCAAAAGTGTAGAGTCAACACTATCAACACTGCAAGGTACTGCACCACCTGATGTCAAAGCAGCGTTTGACAGCACTATAAAAAATACAGCGTTTGCAGTAAATTTGGCCAACACCAAAGTTTCGCCTGCTGTGTTAGGAGAAGTCAGTGCTAAGCCTGCTGAAAACACTGTGAATTTAGAAACTATTGTTGCCGCTGGCCGCCGAGTGATTGGTAACCCCAAAGTGCCTTCAGTAGTCTAACCACCGTTGATAGTCATAAGTAGCTGTATGACCACTTTTATAGGTTTCAACACACAGGGGCAATTCAAAAAATTCACACTCACTGATTTTGAGTTAGCCAAACGTGACCTGCTGAATGCTTTCAACATTCGTCAAGGTCAGTTGCCTGGCCGCCCAGGCTACGGTACCACTCTGTGGGAATACTTGTTTGAAAATCAAGTAGAAACTGTGCAGCAAGGCATCATACAAGAAGTTCAACGAGTAGCCGGTGGCGATCCTAGAATTCTCATCAACAGCGTCAATATCTATCCACAGGAAAACGGTATTTTGATAGAAATAGAATTGACCTATAACAGTGCCAGCACAGCTGAAATACTCAGCATCTTTTTTGATCAGCAAACCAGATCTGCCTCTTACGTATAACTACCCAGTTTTTTGCTTCCATAAATACAAGATCAAACTGAGGTAGACAGATGGCACAGACCACGAGACAAACAGCTATATTTGGTGTTGAAGACTGGAAACAGATCTATCAAACCTATCGCGAAGCTGATTTTCAAAGCTATGACTTTGAAACTCTGCGCAAGAGTTTCGTAGACTATTTGCGTCTGTACTATCCTGAAACTTTCAATGACTACATTGAGTCATCAGAATTCATTGCCTTGCTGGACATCATTGCGTTCATGGGCCAGGCCCTGGCATTTCGCACAGACCTCAACACTCGAGAAAATTACTTAGACACTGCTGAACGTCGTGATTCTGTGGTTCGCTTGGCCAATCTTGTGAGCTACACCCCCAAACGCAACACAGCCGCACAAGGCTTGCTCAAAGTGTTTTCTATTTCTACCACTGAAAACGTTACAGACTACAACGGTGTAAATCTTTCCAATATTACCATCAACTGGGCTGATCCTACCAATTTTGACTGGCTGGAACAATGGAATACAGTGATGAATGCTGCCATGGTCGACACACAGAAGGTAGGTCGTCCAGGTAATCGATCAGAAATTCTTGGCATCGACACTGCTGAATATGCGCTGAACTTGGTATCAGGATTCTTGCCAGTGATACCGTTCAATGCCACAGTTGATGGCATCAACATGCCTTTTGAAGCAGTGACTGCTTCTATTGCCAACAGTGACACTATCTATGAACCCAGTCCTGTTCCCAACACCACATTCAACGTGATGTATCGCAACGATCGACTGGGTTTTCAAAGCGCCAACAACGGTTGGTTCTTTTTGTTCAAACAAGGTACTTTGATCAACCAAGACTTCAACTTGCCTGAACGTGTGGCCAACCGCACAGTGAACATCAACATCGACGGTATAAACAACACTGACCGTTGGCTGTTTCAGTTAGACAATGTGGGCAGCATTGCCAAAGAGTGGACTTTTACTGAAAATATCTACAGCGCAGCCAGCGAACAAACCGCAGCTCTGCGACCCATCTATTCTACAACCAGCAGAGCCAATGATCAAATCACTTTGGTATTTGGCGATGGAGTGTTTTCAGAAATCCCAGTGGGGCAGTATCGCTGCTATGTGCGCAGCAGCAACGGCCTGCAATACATTATCAATCCTGCAGAAATGCAGAATGTGATCATTCCTATCAGCTACATTGACCGCAACGGCAATCTGCAAACACTGACCTGCACTTGCGGTATCACACAGCCTGTGAGCAACAGTCAAAGTAGAGAATCCATTGATGCTATCAAGCAACGTGCTCCGGCACGTTACTACACGCAGAATCGCATGGTCAATGGCGAAGATTATAACCTGTTTCCATTCACACTGTACAGTTCTATTATCAAAAGCAAAGCAGTGAATCGATCAGCCATTGGTACTAGCCGCTACCTAGACTTGGTTGACAACACAGGCAAATACAGTTCAACCAACAGCTTTGGCAGCGACGGCGCAATTTGGGAACAGAATATATTACCTAGTTTCTTGTTCTCTTGGACCAACCGCAACGAAATTGCAGATGTGATTACCAATCAAGTGGGGCCTGGGCTAGCTGAAGCCACTTTCAAACAATTTTATTATGCTAACTTTCCTCGAGTGAATGTCAACACTGGAGCTACTGCACTAAGCACTTGGTCACAGAGCACAACAGTGGCCAATGAAACCACTGGTTATTTCAAGAACGCACTAGGTGCTGCTATACCAGTCGGCCTGGCATATTCTAGCACAGCATTCAAGTATGTGATACCACGTTGCATTATCAAATTTACAGCACCCACAATCAACGGCCAACCTTACTATTTTGATAGTAACAATAGACTACAACCAGGATTGCCTACTCGCCCTGAAGATCGTCTTGAAATTTGGGCCAGCCCACTAGAAGTTATAGGTGATGGGTACAACAATGGGCAAGGCAATTTGTCCAATGGTCAAGGACCTATTGCGTTGAATAACTTTGTGCCTACTGGTGCAGTGGTATCAGAAATTATTCCATTGTTTGTTACAGATTTGCCCGCTGACTTACAGCAGGCCATGACTGAGCAAATTTTGTTGTACAGAAATTTTGGCTTGGGCTATGACAACGACGGATCAGTTACAGGTGTGCCTTATACATGGTATTTGATAACCAGCACCAATCTAGCACAAGATGCTACCTGGAGTCAGCAATATGCTGGCAATCAATCTGGAGCTAACCTCGATGCATCGTGGCTGGTACAGTTTGTGGCCACCAATCAAAATTACACTATTACCAGTCGTGGCCTGGCTTACTCTTTTGGATCAGTGATCAGCACAAGATTTTTCTTTTATGGTGATCAAAAAATCTACGACAGTCGCACAGGTACCACAATAAAAGACTTTGTAAATGTGTTGGCTGTGAATACTCAACCTGACAGTTCTAGTCCGCTGCCTGGAGATATTCTTACTACTATCATTGGCCAGCCAGTGGAAAGTGACGGTTTTGTAGACGACTTTCAAGTGGCCATCAGTTATCGAGACGCTGATTCAGACGGTGTGCCAGATAACCCTGATTTCTTTGATGAGATTGTGGCGCCGTCAGTGAATGCCAATCTCAAATATGTGTTTTTCCAACAAACTGTGGACTTTGACAATCTGCAGAGATATCTGTTGGTAGCACCAGGAACAGTCAACAGCAATTATGCTACCTTGGATGACATTGAGTTAGCTAAATTTCAGTTCAGTGCCGAGCAGATGTTTTATGCCTACGGTGATAGCGAATTTTTCAAACTTGAAATTGGTGCAGACGGTACCAGGGTGTTAGTACCACAAGTGGGTTGGATAGCTAGAGTAGGACGCGGAGCTTTGTATTTTCAGTATCGTCACAACTCTCCACTGACCACAAGAATTGATCCAGGTACAACCAACATCATTGATCTTTATGTGGTCACACTGCAATATTACACTCAATATCAAAACTGGCTGCGCGACACCACTGGCACAGTGGCGGAACCCACGCAGCCTACCATTGATGAACTAAACAATGATTATCAACTGCTCAACGATTACAAAATGCTTAGTGACAACATTGTGTTGAATTCTGTGACTTTCAAACCCTTGTTTGGTCCCAAAGCTGAGCCCACCCTGCGAGCCACAATCAAAGTGATTCGTGCTCAAAATTCTGTGGCATCTGTGAGCGAAATTCAAAGTGCAGTATTAGGGGCCATGAATGAATATTTTAGCATTGACAAGTGGAACTTTGGCGACACATTTTATTTTTCTGAATTGGCGGCTTATTTGCATAGAACATTAGGAACCATAATCAGCTCAGTGGTACTGGTACCACTGGATCCTCAAAAATATTTCGGGGACATGTACGAAATTCGTGCTCAGCCCAACGAAATTTTTGCCAATGGAGCCACAGTGGACAACATTGTGGTGATAGAAGCATTGACCAGCAGTAACCTGAGAACTGCACCAGGTAGTGGAGTAATTTGATGGCTCGCGTAAGAAGCGTTGATTTTTTACCAGAAATTTTTCAAACTGATGCTAATCGTCAGTTCTTGGCTGCAACACTGGACCAGCTCACACAAGAACCTCGTTATAAAAAAACACAAGGTTATATTGGCCGTAGCGTGGGACCTGGAGTTGATCCCGCGGACACTTATGTAGTAGAACCCTCTAAGACTAGAACAGACTATCAGTTAGAACCAGGTGTTGTCAGTCTTGATCCTGCCAATACCAAGCAAATCAAAAATGCCATCACTTATCCTGGCATGCTAGATGCTTTTGGTACGCAAGGTGCCAAAATTGATCGTGCTGATCGTTTATGGGAAAACGAATATTATTCTTGGGATCCATTTGTAGATTTTGATTCGTTTGTGAATTTCAGTCAGTACTACTGGGTGGAAAATGGTCCAGATCCAGTGGCAGTTACAGCCACTGGAACTCCACTGGAAAGAACTTTTATAGTCAATCGTGCCAACGATACCTATACTTTCGATGACATCGCTGGCAATCTACCTACCATTGATGTGGTACGCGGCGGAAACTATCGATTTCAAATTTCGCAGAATCCCAAACAAACAGTGACTCTGCGAGTGACTCGCACCAATATTACCAGTTACAACATTGATCAACAGCCCAATCAGCCGTTGACATTGGTTCGTGGCAACACTTATATTTTTGCTCTCAACGTAGACGGTATTTTCCCATTTTGGATAAAGACTCAGCCCTCAGTGGGACTGGGAGATCAATACAACAATGGTGTAAGTCGCAATGGCGCCATTGTGGGCAATGTGACTTTTACTGTACCACAAGATGCGCCAGACACTTTGTATTATCAGTGTCAAACACAGAGCCTCATGGGCGGAGTGATCACAGTGGTAGATGGCACACCAGGACAAGGCCCAAAATTTTGGATTCAGACTGATCCAGGAGTGAGTGGTCGTAATCCAGTGACTCCGAATATCAGCAGTCGTCAAGTGCTAGGTGTAACCAACAATGGTATTGATTTAGGAACTGTTGAATTCAATGTACCACTGTCAAACGCTCAAGCTTTTTATTATAGTCTCAACAACATTGGCACTGTTGATTTAGTAACTGAGCTCAAATTCAATCAAATTGACGGTGTACGGCTAATAGATTTTATCACACAGTACGGTGGCATTGACGGTATCACTGACCTCAACACTCGCACAGTGATATTTGTCAACAACATTGTTGATCCGGTGCAAGGTGGTTGGTTTTACAGCAACGGCAGCCCAGTTGATCCTGCACAATATTTCAGTATCTGGAGAATTCAATACGTAACTGTAGCTGGTGAAATTTATCTCAGTCTTGGCAGCGTGCTGAACATGCCGCCATTGAGTCGTGCCACAGTGTTGTATGGACAAACCTGGAGTTCTACCAGCTGGTACAAAACACAAAATTCTTTGTTTGAACAGATACCTGTGTTGAGCGCAGAACAAGATGTTCTCTATTACCAAGACAGTGAAAATCCGTCGATGTTTGGGCAAATTAGAGTTTTGAATCCTGCTGATGCCAGCACTTTGTATGTAGACAGTATCCTTGGCCAACAAACTTATACCAGTCCAAATGGCATAGCATTCACCAATGGACTCAAAGTGCAGTTTCCTACGGAAACTGCCACAGGATTGCCTTGCGATGTAGTGCCTGGTAGTTTTGCCACACGCACCACTGTGGTTACTTGTTTGAGCACTGCTGCTGGTCTAAATCTAATCACCTGCGACAGCACAGACAACTTGATAGTTGGACAAACGATCACTTTCTCAGGCGCAGTGTTTGGCGGAATTTCAAGCACAGTCAATTACTATGTGCGCAGTATCTTTAGTTCTAGTCAGTTCACTGTAAGCACAGTGAAAAATGGTCCTGCTGTGACACTAACATCAGCGTTTGGCACTATGACTGGTACTGCTGTGCAAAACAAACAGTATTATGTGAGTGGTGTTGGACAAAGCATTGAACTGTTAGACATTGATGATTTTTCAGTACCTGAAACTTCCATTGATACCTACGGGGCAAACAATCGTCCAGATTATTTGACCATTGACCGTGCCAGCATTGATAAAAATGCTTGGTCAAGATCCAATCGTTGGTTCCACATCGATGTGCTCAATGCCACAGGTCGTTACAACAACACACCAGTGGTTCTCAACAATGAGTTGAGAGCCAAGCGACCAATCTTACAATTCCGGCCAGGGCTGAGATTGTTCAACATGGGCACTGAAGCCAAAGCGCCAGTGGATGTGATTGACTTTAGAGAGTCTGATGCACTGTCCAACATTGAAGGATCTACCGGCTATACTTTGTACAGTTTGCCAGTAACAGCCAGTCAGTTACGCATTGGCTATACATACGAAATTGTAAGTCTTGGTAACACTGACTGGAACACCGTGGCTGGCACCAACGGTGCAATCTATGCTATAGGTGATGTAATAACCGTAGCAGCCGCTGGCACAGGAACAGGTCAAGGTAAATCTCCGTTGACCCTGACCAACGGCATGCGAGTAATTTTTGCCGCTGACGAAGATGCCAATGTCAGAAACAAAATTTATGTGGTAAATTTTATCACGCCTGACACAGTACCGCCGCTGATTGCTCAACCAATCATTCACCTTGAACTGGCCACAGATGGCCTAGTGTTGGCCGACCAGACCACTGTGGTTGTGCAAGGTGAACAAAAAGGTCGTACTTTTTGGTATGACGGCCAGGTCTGGTCACTGGCACAAAGTAAAACTAGCATTCAACAGGCACCGTTGTTCAATGTGTTTGATGCGCAAGGTGTTAGTTTTGGTAACCGAACCAAGTATTTCAGTTCTAACTTTCAAGGATCAAAACTGTTTAGCTATGCAGTAGGACAAGGCGCTGTTGATCCTATACTGCAATTTAGGTTGCAGTATCTTACTCTAGAAAACGTAGGAGATATTGTTTTTGACAACAATCTCTACAAAGATACTTTTGACTATGTTGTAGACAACGCTGGTGTCGTTGAATCTATTAGCAATGGATTTGTTTATGAATACCAAACCAGAACAGATTATCAACGGCAACTAGGATGGCAAAATGCACCTGTGCAATCTCGTGCTCCACAGCAGTTTAGATTTGTGTTTGATGGGCTGCCATTGAAATTGGATGTACGTGCATTGACCAACGCAGACACTGTACTGCCTGCAATCAAAGTTTTTGTCAACAACCAGTTTCAAGATCCTGGCAGTTATGTAGTGACCAGAACAGATACTACCACAGCCATCAGCTTGAACACAGCGCCGCCATTGCAATCTGTATGCGAAGTTTTAGTTCTCAGCGATCAAGTAAGTAAAATTGGTTTTTATCAAGTACCAATCAATTTAGATCAAAACCCATTGAATCGCAACAGCGAAAACTTCACCCTAGGAACAATTCGTACTCACTATCAAACTATTTGTCAAAATCTAACTACTTTTGCAGGCAATATCAACGGCGCCAACAACACTAGAGATTTAGGCGACATTGTGCCTTATGGTCAGATTATCTTGCAACAGAGTGCACCTCTTACTCTGGCTGGTTATTTTGCTCGCAGCGAAGATTACAATGTGTTTGCAGCCATTGAGTTCAATTCAAGAGAATATCAAAAGTTCAAGAATCAACTCATGGAAGCTGTTACACAGCAAAATATAGGTTTTTCAACTGCAGCACAGGTGTTAGACACTTGCGTGGCAGCAGTGACTCTAGGCCGAACTAGCGAAAATTCATTCTACTGGTCAGACATGCTGCCCAGTGGCAGTGAATTTATAACCACTCAGTATGTGATTACGCCTATTAGCACCAATGTGTTTGACACTGTGCAAGTTTACAATTACACATCAGCCAATTATCTTGGAATGAATGTGTATCTCAACGGCGAAATATTGACTAGAGGGCTTGATTACGAAGTGGCCACAGATGGCCCTCGTATCACTGTGTTTACCACTTTGGTAACTGGTGATGTTCTAGAGTTGCACGAATATGCTGCTACCTACGGCAATTTTGTACCTAACACTCCCAGCAAGATGGGGCTATATCCACTGTGGCAGCCAAGGCTAATTGAAGTGGCCACTAGCTCAGGTACGCAAACTGTAATTCAAGGGCACGATGGTAGCCAGACTCCTATTTTTGGCGACCTGCGAGATAATGTGTTGTTGGAATTTGAAACTAGAATTTACAACAACTGCAAACTAGACGGTAATCCTGTACCACTCACTGCAGTAGACGTCATACCAGGTCAGTTTAGAAATACAGGATTTTCTTATCAAGAAATCAATGACTTGTTGGCTCAAAATTTCTTGACTTATGTGGGCTGGAACAAACTGGATTACAGTTCTCAAAATTATAACGCCGGCAACAGTTTTACCTACAACTACAGCAGTGCTAGAAATCGACTAGATGACCAAAAACTGCTAGGCGCCTGGCGCGGAATCTATCGTTATTTTTACGACACGCAGCAGCCCGAACTTGCCCCGTGGGAAATGTTGGGATTTTCTATCAAACCAGATTGGTGGCAAGTAACTTACAGCAACGGCCCGTGGACCAGAAACAATTTGAATCTATGGGACGATCTAGAGTTAGGTTTGGTGCGTGATCCTGCGGGTGAATACATTCTGCCTCAGTATGCTCGACCAGGCCTGTCTAAAGTCATACCAACCAGCGACGACGGATTGTTGTTGAGTCCGCTAGATTCAGTCACTGGCGTATATGAAGATTATGAGTGGCAAAAAAGTTGGAAAGTAGGTGACGGTGGGCCAGTAGAAGCGTCATGGTGGAATTCCAGTGATTATCCATTTGCTGTGATGCGATTGTTGGCATTGACTCGGCCAGCTAAATTTTTCTCTTTGTTTGTAGACAGAGATCTCTATAGATTCAATGCAGAATTTGATCAGTATCTCTACAATGGTAGATATCGCATTGACGCCAATGATCTACAACTCTATGGCAACGGAGTCAGCAAAGCCAGTTATATAAACTGGATAGTAGATTACAACAAAATCTTAGGTACAGACACTACTCAGCAACTGACCAAAGAATTGCAGAATCTTGATGTTAGATTGTGTTATCGCATGGCCAGTTTCAGCGACAAACAGTATATCAAGCTGTATGTTGAAAAGAGCAGCCCCAACACACTGAACACTTCTTTGTTGATTCCAGACGAAAGTTACCAGCTGTTGGTATACAAAAATCAACCTTTTGATCGCGCTACCTACAGCTCTGTAGTAATTCAAGTGGTAGAAAATGGTTGGGCAGTGTATGGTTATTCCACAACCAAACCTTACTTTGAAATTGCCAACAGCGTGCCAGCAGGCGTATTTGAATCGTTTTCAGTGGCTGGTGTTACTGTACAAGTGCCAACGTTCTATTCAGATCAAACCACTTTGGTTCCTTATGGTTTTGTTTATAGCAGCAGAGCTGCAGTGGCCGACTTCTTGTTGGCCTATGGTCGATTGCAAGAACAAGAAGGTTTTGTGTTTGATAACCGAGCCAATGGCTATGTGTTAGATTGGCGACAAATGGTACAAGAATTCTTGTACTGGAGTCAGCAAGGTTGGGGCGTTGGGTCACTGATCAACCTCAACCCATTGGCTGACTCTTTGCAGATTGCCAAGCCACAGAGTGTGGTGGATGCAGTGAATGTTCGCACAGTGGAAAACTCTGTGCTAGATCAAAACAAACGTGAACTTCCCACACGTGACCTCAACATTGTGCGCCTGGAAAACACTTTCCGTATGCAACCTTTGGTGGACAACAGTATATCTTATGTTGACCTCAAATTTGTAAGCTACGAAAGCATGATTGTGCTGGACAATGCCAGTTTGTTTGGCGACCTAATTTTTGATCCTACTACTGGTGCTCGTCAAAGTAGGTTGAATTTGGTGGCTGTGACTACCACGGACTGGAACGGCACTGTGGATGCTCAGGGCTTTGTGCTCAATCAAAACAATGTTCCTGAGTGGGACGGTCTGCGCACCTACACCAAAGGAGAACTGGTTCGTTACAAAAATACCTACTGGTCAGCAGCTACAATTGTACAGCCCAGCGCAGAATTCAACTACAATGACTGGATTCAAAGCGATTATACTCAAATTGAACTGGGACTGTTGCCTAACATTGCCAACAAAGCAGATCAGCTGGCCAACAGCTACAATGTCAACGCTGCTAACTTAGAAAGCGACAACGACCTGTTGAGCTATGGCCTAATTGGCTACAGACCCCGACAGTATTTTGCTGCGTTGAATCTAGACGATGTAAGCCAGATCAATGTGTACAGACAATTCTTGAGTACCAAAGGTACAAGACTCAGTGTGGATCTGCTGGGACAAGCACGTCTCAACAAAGAAGTCGCAGACTATACAGTGTATGAAAACTGGGCAGTTTTGCGTAGCACTTATGGAGCCAATGCTAGTCGCAGTTACATTGACTTTCGATTGAATCGAGCACTGCTCAATAGCAATCCAAGCTTGGTTCAAATAACCACGCCCAATCAGCCCAGCTTGGCAGATCAAGCAGTGGTAATTGGCAGTGTATGGAAATCAAGTTTTGCTGTAAACTCTCCCAATGTGTTTCCCACAACCAATGTGTCAATCACTGACACAGCTTTACCTTCTGCAGGCTATGTCAATGTAAATGATGCAGATATCACAGTGTTTGATATCAATGAACCTACCAGTTTGGGTGCAAATCTTGATGTCATCAATGTTGGTACCACAATTTGGGTGGCCAAGATCAACAATTACAATTGGAATATCTATCGAACACAAAATATCACAGGCAACATCAGTCATGTTTGCGAAAATCTAGACGGAACTTGTTTGGTACGATTTACCAGACCGCATGGCCTGGCGCTCAACGATTTCTTGATCATTAGATTTATGGATCCTGAAGTTGATGGCGTGTATCGCGTTCAAGCCGTGGTGGATATCAATTCTGTAAACATTGTGTTGAGCCTCAGTGGCCAACGCACAGTGGTCAATGGCAATGGTATAGGTTTTACATTGCAAACCATGCGTGTGGCTCAGGCCAGCGACGTGTTGGCTTTACCTTACAGTCGAGAGTTACAGCCTGGTGCCAAAGTTTGGATTGACAATGACGGAACTGACCATTGGGCTGTATTCGAAAAAACTGATCCATTTACCAACACATCAACACTGTCGCCTCAACTGCTAAACGCCACAGAAGCCTATGGAGCTTCCGTGGCCCAAACCAATGGTCGTACAGCATTGTTTATAGGAAGTCCACGTTACGGCTTTGACACCGGCACAGAAAAAGGAGCAGTATATCTCTATGTCAAGAGTTTGGCTGATCAGTACGAACCAGTGAGTGCGCTTGGTAACAGAGATGATATTTTTACGCTGGATGTCACTGGTGCTAGAGGATTTGGTAATTCAGTTAGTGCTGGTGCTCGTCAGTTTGCTGTGGCTGGAGCCAGCGCCAGTTTAGGACCTGCTGGTCAAGTCAACAACGGCTATGTGGCTGTGTTGTGGCGCGATCCTACTTTGGGATTCTTTGGAACCAGTCCTTGGACTCAATTGCAATTGTTGACCTTGCCTGGCACAACTCCTTCCAGCACTCCCGGCGCTGGAGAATTTGGCTACTCAGTGGCTATGAGCCAAGACGAACGCTGGATCTATGTAGGCGCACCTGGGCTAAACCGTGTGTATGCCTATGGATTGGTGGATTGGCAAAATCAAGCCACTGCACTGATTGGCAACGGCTCAGAAACTCAAATCAACATTGCTGACGAAATCCAGATCAACAATGCCAATCAGATCACAGTGTCCCAAGACGGTCGCACACTGGCGCTGGGTGTTGATTATACAGTAAATGCTACTTTTGATGTAGTCACATTGGTTGCACCTCCGCCTGCCAACAGCGTGGTCAGAGTAAGTAGAAATTTTGTTTACCCTATAGCTGCCAACGGTATCACTGCCACGTTCAACGTGATCAATAACTTGTTTGGTGTGGCAAACATCGACAGTATCTCTGTGGCAGTAGACAATGTGCTGCAACGGCCCAACATTGATTACACTTTCAACGGCACCAGTATTGTGTTCCAGGCCGGCAGTATTCCTGCAAACGGCACTACTATAGCTGTTTACAGACGATGGTATTATACCTATGTTGGCGCAATCACTGCTTCAGGACTCAGTGGCACCGACAGATTTGGTCACAGTGTGTCCTGCACCACAGATGGTCGACAGGTGTTGATCGGTTGTCCAAACAGCACTCAAAGCGGCAAAACTCAAGCAGGTTCTGTGTATGT
>ERZ869929.651-NODE-651-length-17577-cov-89.222121_pt1 | contig 17577 bp, 19 predicted proteins | sample MGYA00579312_ERZ869929 | MGnify/ENA primary metagenome ERZ869929 (study PRJEB32216, sample SAMN09231818) | wastewater metagenome | place: USA: Maryland | collected 2016-08-09 | study: EMG produced TPA metagenomics assembly of the PRJNA472060 data set (Reclaimed... | reverse complement strand
CGGCGCAGAGCCGCACGTAGGCGTCGATCTGGTGGGCGGGCCAGGGTTCTCCGACCCCGTTGTTCTCGGCCTCGATGCCGAGCACGGACGAGTTGCCGGTGAGGCCCCGCCAGCCGCCGTCGCCCGCGTGGTTCGCTCGGCCCGACGCGACGACGTAGCAGTCGCCGGTGCGGGCCAGCAGGACGTTGCAGAGCGGGCCGGCGAGGTCGGGGCGGCCGTTGGTGACGATCCCGAGGGCTGGGTGGTCGGACCCGGCGTGCGAGGCGGTGTGGTGGCAGACGACACCGCGTGGGGCGAAGCTCGAGGACCCTCGGGTCTGCCAGCCGGGGACCTCGTGGACGACGAGACCGTGGGCGCGGAGGGTGTCGGGCAGCCAGTGGGCGTAGCCCATCAGCCCGCGACCCCGCCGGCTCCGGGCACGTCGAGGGTGTCGCCGGGGGGCTTCACGAGGCCGTCGCCGGGGTTGGGGAGCACCGACAGTCGCCACCGGGCGAACTGGGTGAGGGCGTTCACGACGGCGCCGAGGCCGGCGAGGGCGGCGACTTGGAGGGTGGACACGTCGAGAGCGAGGACGGACGCGCCGACGAGGCTGCCGAGGAACGCGGACACGAAGGTCCACACGAGACGCTCGGCGAACTGGTTCCACGTGAACGGCATGGGCAGGGTGTCCTTTCGTTGGCCGGGATCGCACCCTGAGGCGCCGTGTGCGGCGTCAGGGGACTCCTGGTGGGGGTTGGGTGGTCGAGTCGAGCTGACGGTCTCAGGGCGGGCCGGGTCAGGTGGAGAGCCAGTGCGCGTAGAACTCGGGCGAGTAGGCGCTGGTGGCGAGCATGTTGAGCGAACCGCCGGAGGCCTGGAGGCCCATCAGCTCGACGTAGTCGCCGGCGGCGAGCTGGTACACGGTGGACACGGTGCAGGTGTGGGGGTTGGCGCCGAGGTTGGCGGCCTCCTCGCGGGCGATCACGGTGGTGCCGTTGAGGCGGATCTGGATGCCGCGGCGGCCGGTGGAGTTGGAGGCGAACTCGATCTGGCCGCCCATGGCGAAGAGCCCGCCGCCGCCGGCGGGGACGGTGAGCCGGCCGGTGTTCGAGCTCGTGTCGTGCATCGGGCCGACGTCGACTCGCTCGGCGTCGAAGGTGAGGGCCTGGTAGTTGCCGCTGGAGGTGTGGGAGATGTCGGCGGTGTTGCGGACCCGGGCGTGGGGCTTGTCGGTGCCGAGCCACTTGTTGTTGTCGCGGACGTAGGCGTTGAGGTCGGCGGCGGTGAGGACGTCACCGACCGACCACGTCTTCGGGGTGGTCCAGGCCATGGTGCTCCTTAGAAGGCGAGGCGGCCGGTGTCGACGAGGCCGTCGGTGGTGTCGTCGAGGATGAGCCAGCCGAGGTCGACTGCGGTGGGTGAGAGCCCGAACTCGGTCTCCCAGGTGTTCTTCCCGTCGGTGATGCGGTGGGAGATCGACTCGATGGCGGCGTCGAACTCGATCGGGGTGCCGGTGTTCTGGGGCTTGCGGCGGACGGTGACCCGGTCGCCGATCTTGCGGGCGAGGCAGTGCCGCCAGAGGCGTGGGTCGGCGGCGGGGCGCAGCGCGACCCGCTCGGGGCGCACGGAGGGGTCCTTGTACCGCTGGAGGAGCCAGTCGCCGCGGTCGCGCGCTTCGGGGGCGGTGGCGAGCGCGGTGGTGATCTGGATCGCTTGGCGGGTGTAGGTGTCGATCGACGTCTGGTCGCGGGCGGTCTCGACCCCGTCGGACCAGGTGACTTCGGCTTCGTTGACGATGAGGGTGTCGTCGTAGGCGAGGTCGAGGGTGGTGTAGTGCTGCGGGTTGGTCGCGGTGCCGTCGTCGGTGAAGGTGGCCTGTGAGACCGTGGCGTTCCAGTCCTGGATGGGGGCGTGACGGTCGCGGAAGGTGACGCGGCCGTCGGGGGCCTGCCAGAGGGCGCCGCCTTCGGTGGTCTCGGCTTCTTGGGCGATCGCGAGGATGTTCGAGTCGGCGCCTTGGTAGGGGCCCATGGTGGAGCGGCCGGTGTCGATGTCTCGGTCGGCGGTGGGCCAGCCGGCGAGGGTGAGAGCCCGGCCGATCCGGGCGCCGGTGGTGTCCCCTGCCCACGGGGTGTGCCCGGCGTTGTAGTGGGCGGCGACCTGGTCGGCGGTGAGCGCGCTGTTGTAGATCGCTACCTCGTCGAGGATCCCGTCGTACTTGTCCCCGGCGACGTTGATGCGTCCGGCGCCGAGGCGGAGCCGGTCCGGTCCGGTGAAGGTGAGCGCTGCGACCGCTGATGCAGCGGTGGCCTCGAGGGCGCCGTCGACGTACAACCGGCGCTTCTTGTCGGTGTCGAGGACACCGACGACGTGGTGAGGTCTTCCGTCGTTGAGGATCGACGTGGAGATCAGGTCGAGGGTGGTGCTGTTGACGTGGGAACGGAACCGGACCGCTCCCGTCGTCGTGATGTACATCCCGACGTGGTCGAACAGCCCGACCGACTGGTCGTAGGTCGACCCTGCGAGCATCACTCCGCCGGGGGCTGCCGTGCCCACCATGGTCGTCTGGAACCACAGCTCGATGCTGTAGGTGCCGGTGTTGGTCGCCAGGGGTGTGGCGAACGCCTCGGGGGGTAGGTCGGCTTTGTCGTTGACACCGTCCAAGTCGACGGCGCCGCCCTCTGCGCCGTCGACGATCGAGTCGACACCGGCGGGGACACCCCGGTACACGCCGTCGTGGCCGTACCCAGACGAGTCCGAGCACAGGCTCGAGGTGGGCGTGTCGTCCCCGAGGCGCCACCACCCGACCGGGGCGTCCGCCCGCACGGTCTCCTCGTGGGCGCTGGCCATGTCGACCTTGGAGAGGATCTTGAAGGCGTCGGTGGCGGTCATCTGCGCGGTGGCCTGGAACCGGCCGAAGTCCTGCGGCCACGTATCGACGAACCCGGAGAACAGGTCGTAGGTGACCGGGACCAGCGTGGCGGGGCTGCTGACCGTCCAGGTCCGCCCGGCAGCGTCCGTGCCCGACGTGGCGCCGGCCGCGAACCGGTTCCCGTCCGTGAAGTCGGGGTCGGCCACCACCGTCCCCCCGATGCCCGACAGGATCGCCGCCGCGTAGATCCTCCCGGTGAACGGCGCCGACCCGTCAGCGAGGATCCCCACCGACGCCCCCGCCGAGCCGGAGAACACCGACGTCGTCCCAGCGGTCGTCACCGTCGACCCCAGCTGGGTCCACGACACCGCCGTGTGGTCGTGGGTGTCGTCGCTCGACGTGTAGAACCGCACCGCCCGGTTCCCGCCCCCGGCGTCCACGTCCAGCGTGGCCCGCACCCACCGGATCTCGCCGTCGGCAGCGCCCACCGCCGCGGTCGAGTCCGTGATCAGGATCGATCCCAGGGTCCCCGCGGTCGACCACGCCATGCGCAGGCCCCCCGTGGTCAACAGGGCCAGCAAGTAGGAGAACTGGCCGAGCAGGTTGCCCTTGGCCACCAGGGTCGAGTCCGCCGCCGGCGTCCAGTCCCCCGACACCCGACACCGCAGGTCCAGGTCCCCGGTGATGTCCAGCGCGGCGGCGTCAGGGGTGAACGCCCCCGACGTCGACGCCCCCGTCAGGTTCAGGTACGCGCCCCAGTCGGCCTGGAGGCGGGTGCGCTTGCGGGGCAGGAGCTTCCCGAAGTACGGGCCCGACGCATGGAGCGGGTCGAAGCGCCGGTCGGAGTTGTCGAGCCTGAGGGTCATGCGGCCCGGCTGGAACGGGTCCAGCTCGAACGCACGGCCGGTGCGGACCGTCGCCGAAGTGGCCCGCTGGGTGGTGGTCCCCTCGTGGATCGTGGTCCACGACGGGGTCTCCAACGGGTCGGTGTCGAACGCCACCTGGGCGCGCAGCGTCGGCCAGGTCACCCGGTGACCCGCCGCACGTACGCCTCGAGGTCGCTGGAGGTGTGCCCACGGCGCAGCCCGGACCCGACCGCGTCCACCAGGTCACCCTCGGTCATCACCGACCCCTCCACGATGATGGTGATGGGCGCGTAGACCATCCCGCCCCCGCCCCCACCGCCAAGCATGGCCCGGGTCTGGCCGGCGGTGAAGACCCGCTCGCCACCGCGGAACGACACGAGCTCGGGGCCACGCTCGCCGACCACCGCCAGCCCTCGTGCAGCGCTCTCGGTGCCGTTGGCGTAGCCACCAAGGCCGATCCCGCCGACACTCAGCCGCGGCATGGAGGCGATGCGGTTGGCGATGGACGAGAGGGTCGCTAGCAGGCCCCGCGCTGCGTTGGCCGCCGAGATGAACGGCGACGCCAGCGCCCGGGCCGCGCCCAGGATCGAGCCGAGGTTGTTCGCCGCGAGCTTCTGGACCCACTGCCACGCGGTCGACACCGCCGACGACACCCCCGAGACCGCCGTGCGCAGCGCGCCGACCGCGGCCCGCACCCCCGCCAGGCTGATCGCGCCGAGGCGGATGAACCCGGAGATCACCGGGACGAGCACCGCCATCGCGGACCGCAGGAACCCGATCACGCCGAGGATGGCGGCGCCGATCACGATGCCGGCGGCGCGCGCCACGTTGCCCCACCCGCCGAAGGACTGCCCGAGGGCCTGGACCTGCGCCCACAGGTCCCGGCCTGCGTCGATCAGCGGCTCCCAGTCGATCGACTGGATGGCCGCCACCGCCGTCGCGGCGAACAGCTGGATCGCCTGCCAGACCGCGTTGATGATGGCGCGGACCTGCTCGACGTTCGTGTAGAGCCAGTAGTACTCGGCGGCGATCGCGGCGATGGCGGCGATGGTGATGGTGACCGGCGCGCCGAAGGTGGCCCACATGATCGCGAAGGCGAGCGTGAGGGCGGTGACGCCGGCGATGAGGCCTTGGGTGCCCTGGTCGAGGCTGGTGAACCACTCGGACGCCCCCGCCAGCGCCGTCGAGAGGCGGTCGAACGCGGGCAGCAGCAGCGACCCGATGGCCTCCTGCACGTTCCCCCACGCCACGCTCATCCGCTGCGACGCCGTCGCGTTGGCCTCGGCTGCGCCGCCGAACTCGGTGGCCAGCTCCTCGAGGATGATCCGCTGCGCTCCGGCGGTGTCGCCGAAGAACTGCATCGCAGCGATCTGCTCCTTCTGCTGATCCGTGAACGTCACGCCCATGCGGGTCAGGCGGGAGATCCCGGCGATGGGGTCGTTGAGGGCGCGACCGACCGCCATGATGTTCGGCTGCAGCTGGGTGCCCATCGCCGCGCTCATGTCGAGCGCCGAGGCGAGGGCGTCGTCGAAGATCCCACCCTCGGCCCGGACGTTGCGGAACGTCAGCAGCAGGTTCCCGCCCTGCTGGATCACCTCGTCGTCCACCCCTGCCAACCGCGACAGGTCACCGGCGAGACCCGCCAGGTGGCGCGCCGTCACCCCCGCCACCCCACCGGTCGACTGGATCACCGCGTTGGTCTGGCGCATGACCCGCTGGGCCTCCTGCGCCTCGTTCATCGCCCCCTGGAAGAACATGGCCAGACCAGCCCCGGCCACCAGCCCGCCGATCGCTCGACCCACCTGGCCGATCCCGGACCGCCACGTCGACGAGAACCGCGACCCCGCCCGCGACGACGTCCGGTCGAACCGACCGACGGCCCGCTCGGTCTGGCCCAGCGCGCTCACCGCGTCGTTCGCGGAACCCGTGATCACGACCTCAAGGCGACGAGAAGCCATCAGGCGGTCACCTCCTCACATCGGTTCGGCGTCGGTCCTCGAGCGCTTCCATGTGCTGCTGGTGCTCCACGAGGGCCTGCTGGTAGGCGCGGATCTCGCCCCAGGTCAGGGCGGCGGGGTTGTCGCCGTCGGCGTCCCACGGCTTCAGCCCGAACAACGCAGAAAGGGCGGGCCACTGCTCGCGCAGGGCCCGCCTCAGCCTTCCGGGACGGCCGCCTCGTCGTCGTCGTCGTAGTCGAGGTCGTCGTCGCCCAGCTCGTGGCCGTCGGCGTCGATCACCTCCACGGTGAACCCGGCCTCAGCGAAGCGCCGGTTGTCCCGGTACTTCGCCTCGACCTTCGCGAACGGCAGGTTCGGCTTGCCGTTGCGGCGCAGCATCGTCCACCACAGCACCAGCACCGACAGCGCACCGAGGCGCTCCTGGTCGAAGAACGCCGAGACCGGGAACCCGGTCTGCTGCATCGAGATCCGGTCCTCGCGGGGACCGAGGTCACCGAACTCGAGCTCGTAGGCCTTGTTCTCGCGGGCGCAGGTGATGCGGATCCGTCGCGACAGCTCGGTCTCGACCTGCTGGTCGATCTCGATCTGACGGGTGACACCGGGGGTCGGGGCTTTCGCCATCGTGGGGTGCTCCTTCGGGCAGGTGGGCAGGTGATGGGCAGGGTTCCCCGGTCGGGCCACATGAGGTGACCCGACCGGGCGCCCCCCTGCCCGGGGGCGTGCTCAGAAGGCGCCGGTGCCCTGCTGGGCGGTCGCGCCGAACGCGTTGACCAGGGTCAGGTCGGACTTCTGCACCGGCCGGCCGTTCGGGAACGCCAGCGCGCAGATCTTCTCGAAGGCGTCGCCGTAGGCCTCGACGATCTCGCCGAGGTTGTCGCGGATCGTGGGGTTGATGGCCGCCGGGCCGCCGGACCCGCCGACGTCCCAGCTGTTCCCGACCCACGCCGGGAACTGCGGGTACTGCAACGCTCCGTAGAACGCACCCTGGGCGAACGCCGGCGACCGGTTCACACCGATGGCGGCACCGCGACGGTCACCGCGACCGGTGATGGCCCCCGCAGCGGCGGCCTGCTGAGCGGTCTCGGTCGCGCCCCGGGCCTTCGCCGCGATCCCCTGGGCGATCTGACGGTTCGACTCGCGCAGCGCGCCGTCCCAGTTACCCTCGGCCTGGCGGAGCAGGCGCCGGAACTCGTCGAAGCCCTCGAAGCGGACCATCTGCCCGCCGACGTTGGCCACGGCGATCAGGTGGGGGTGGCGTCCGAGTTGGTCAGCACCGCGGTGATGGCGCCGGCGTCGGTCGACGCACCCACGCACTTCACCGGCACCTTCAGCTGCGTGAGGCCCCGGCCCTCCACCGTCGGCGACGAACCGTCGTAGCGGACGTTCGTGGTGATCACGCACTTCGCCGCGGAGCCGGCGTCGATGGTGAGCACCAGGGCGTTCTCCGACGCGTTGCGGAAGTAGTTCATCTGCGTGAGGGACTCGAACTCCATGTCGAGCTCGGCGGTGTACTCGCGCAGCTCCGCCTCGAGCGGCTCGGCGATGAACTCGGAGCCGAGGAACCGGCGGCCGTCCGCGGCGAGGCCGTTGGCCCCCTTGAGGGTGATGCCCTTCACGTTCGCGGAGGACCCGGCGATCGACACCGTGGCGTGCTTGAACGAGAACGGCGTGCCCGCACCGGTCCCGAAGGTGGCGGTCGCGAGGGCCGTGCCGGTGGCGAGCGACTTGCCCACCACGTCGAGGCCGAGGGTGACGAGCTCACCGGCCTTCGCGGCGAGCTCCCAGCCCATGATCTTGCAGCCCGCGAACGTGAACGGCTGCACGGTGCCGGACACGTCGGGCTTACCGATCTGGCAGGTGAAGTGGTCGTCGGTCAGGTCACCGGGGGCGAACGTGTGGGTGTACGGCCCCGCGCCGGTGGTCGACACCGCGCCGAACATGTGGCGGAACCACAGGCCCATGCCCTGCTGGTACAGCTCGAGGCCGATGGGCCCGGAGACGTCCACGTTGCCCGCGGCCCACTGAGCGGACCGCAGCACCCGGGCGCCGGCGATGATGCCGCCGGACTCCATGCGGTCGATCTTCTCGGTGAGGCCCTCGGACACGAGCGGCGCGAACCGGTCGACGGTCACGGCGGTGCCCCAGGTGGTCTCGGTCTTGATGCCGATCTGGGCGGCGAGACCCGACTTGAGTGCCATCGGTCAGTCCTCCTCGGAGGGGGTCGTGCCCTCGTCGGGCGTGGGTTCGGTGTCCTCGGCGGGGGCCGAGACGATGTCGGTGAGGGCGTCGACGAGCTTGCGGCGGGGCTTGTCGGTGGCCTGCTCGGCGGTGAGGGCCGCGGTGGCCTTGGCGGGGTCGTCGCCGACCTCGGCGAGGATCTCGGCCACGGTGGGGGCCTTGCCGCCGCCGGCGACCCACACGTCCTGTTCGAGGAGGGACTCGGCGATCTCGTCGGGGACCTGGACCACGCCGTGCTCGTCGGTGACGGCGGCGGCCGAGGGGATCTCGATGGGGGGTGTGGCGGGGCCGGTGTAGCGGACGGTCTTCACGGGGGTCTCCTCAGGTGGGGGTGAGGCGGGCGGTGAACTGGACGTTGACGTCGAAGCGGGACCCGTGGCCCTGGCCGTTGCCCAGGTAGCCGCGGTGGAGCCGCCAGCGGGTGATGACGGCTTCGAAGCGGGCGGGGTCGGTGACGCCGAGGTCAACGCTGTTGGCGAGCACGGACTGGATCCGGGTGAGGATCTCGACGGCGCGGGTGTCGGCGGCGAGCTGGGTGCCGTCGGTGCCGGGCTTGAGCACCTGCACCACGAGGGTCTGCTCGATGGTCTCGTCACGGTGGAGGTGCCCGCCGGTGAGGAGGGGCACGTCCTCGTCCTCTTCGGCGTCGCCGAGCCAGATCGCCTCGAAGGCGCCGTCCTCGGTCTTGAGGTCGGTGGGGACGACGGGGGCGTCGTAGGAGATGTTCACCCCGTCTGAGGTCAGGGTGGCGTCCGCGGCCAGAGCGGTGATGAGGGCGTTGCCGGCGATGACGACGGAGGTGCCGACGGTGGTCACGCGATCCCCGGGGTTTCGATGATCTCGTCCTGGATGGCGTCGCGGACCGCCTTGGTGACCATCGACACCGGGAAGTTCTGTGCGGGCACGTCGAACTCGCCGAGGGACTGCACGGCGGACTCCATGGTGCGCCACACGTTCTTGAGGGCGATCCCGGCGGCTTCCTTGAACACGGCGTCGACCGCGGCGGTGTTGGCGGCGCGGCCGGCGACGTAGGTGACCTTGACGGCCTCGGGCCCGCACGGGAACCACGACCCGCAGCCCGACGCGCGCCGCCAGATGACCCCGTTGAACACTGCGGTCGGGGTGGATTCCCACCGCTCGGGCAGGTAGCCGTCGGTCGGCTGGGTGTCGAAGTCCTCGAGGGTGAGGGTCTGTGAAACGGTGGCGTCGTACTCGGTGACCGTGGTGAACGACGCTACGGGCCAGCGCCGCACCCGGATCGACGGACACCCGCCGGGGTGGACCTCGTCCGTGACGGTGCGCTGCACGATCGGCCCGCAGAGCCGGTCGAGGCGGCGCGACACGGCGGTGATCTTGAGCGCTAGGGCGGTGTCCTTCGTGGTGTCGGACGCTCCGATGTTGAGGAGCGCCTTCGCCTCTGCGAGGGTGACCACATCAAGGGTGTCGGACACGGTCACACCTCCACGAGGATGGACGGGTGGGTGCTCTCATCGGCTCGCATCGGCTCGCATCACGCGAGCCGCACGGCGACGATGGGAGCAGTGCCCACCCCCGGCGAGACGGTGGGGGACGCCACCGCTGTCAGATCCGCCTGGTCGGCCTGGTAGCAGGTGTAGGCGGTGTTGGTGATGTTCGTGAGCGCGGTGTGACCCACCCCGCCGTGAGCGGTGTACGCCTGCACTGACGGGGTGCCGTCGGAGACGATGCACAGCCACCATCTCACGCGCTCCAGGTGGTCGTGTCGATCGGGACGCCCTGCAATGCCAGCCAGATCGTCGGTGCCTTCCCGCCGCCGGACAGGTCCCGGCGAGGTACACCGTTGCCGCCCCGACGTTCGACACCAGCAGAGACACACGGTCAGAACCGGCTGTCTCCGCTGCGTTCAGCGCCGTCGCGGACGTCGCCACCGACACGGCGGCGGCTTCGACGCTCACGACCTTGCCTTGCGCGCGGGCTTGCGACTGTCGTCGACCGGGTCCCTCTCGGCCTTCGCCACGGCGACCACCTGGTCCGCCCTGTCGGTGTTGCCCGATCGGACGTACCCGTCGAACTCGCGCTGGTACTTGGACGCCATGCGGACTCCTCTCGATGGGAGTGAGGTGGCCGGGGTCGGCCCCGAAGGGCAGCGGACCCCGGCCACGCTCACGGGTGCTCAGGCCCGACTCAGAAGGTCGGGGCGATGAGGCCGGTGCCGGTGATCTCGGCGACGGCCTTGGGGTAGCGGCCACCGGCGAACGCCGAGTAGCCGTAGACCACGAGCTTCGTGGTCAGGGAGCCGCCGGTGGTCTCCTCGAAGCGGAGCTCGCGGGGCGAACCGTCGCCCTGCTCCCACAGGAGGAGGTCCTCGGCGCGGGCCACGATCACCGAGTCCTCGGTGCCGGCCCCCTGGTCGGTGGCGATGTTGGCGTCGGTCACCACGGGGAGCCCCATGATGTTTCCGACCACCTGGCCGTACGTCACGGCCTGCTGCACGGCCACGCTGTTCACCGGGGCGCCCTGCTGCGCGGCGATCGGGAAGGACGTGGTGAGCCCGGACATCAGCCAGCCCCAGCGGCGGGGGTGCATGACGATGACCGACGGGGGCAGGTACCGGTTGGAGTTGACCTGCTGGATGGCGTCGGCGAGCTTCGGCCAGAACTCGGCCACCGTCGGCGAGGCGTCGGTGTAGGTCACGGCGTTGATCGACGAGACCTCGGTGACGCCGAGGTGGGTGCCGGAGGTTCCGGCGCCCATCAGCATCGCGGCATCGAGCTTCGTCGCGTAGTCCGACGCCAGGTCGGCGTAGATGACCCGGTCGATGCCGCGGCCCCGCTCGAGCGACTGGCGGGACACGTCCTGCTGGCCGGCGTAGGTGCGGACGTTGACCGTGAGGGTCGTCTCATCGAAGTCGGTCTCCTGGGCCGCCGAGTTCTCGGTGGCCTGGGCGGCGGTGGCGGTGCCGGTGGTGCCACGCGGGATGGCGAGGCTCATGCCCTCGTCGGGCAGGGGCATCGACATGCAGATGTTCGCGAACGGGCGACCGGCCCGGGCGATGGGGGCGTACAGCTCGGTGAGGTACTGGGGCACCACGAGGGCGCCGAAGGCCGAGGTGCCGACGTCACGGGAGACCTCGAAGCCCTCGTTGCGGGAGACCTCGACGCCGTGGCGCTGGAGGCGCTCGGCGCACACCTGGTCGCCCATGAACCGGGACCGGTAGGCGTCCGCGAAGAAGCTGTGCTCGCTGCCGGGGTTGTAGGTGGTGGGCTCGTTGCCGACGTGGACCACGGGGTTCGCGGCCGGGGGCTCGAGGCGGGCCCGCTGGGCGTCGAAGCGCAGGGCGTCACCGATCGCGCCCTCGGCGCGGGTGATGTCCTCGGCCAGCCGGGCGGCCCGGGCGACGAGCTCGTCGTGCTCGGAGCGCTCGGCGTCGGTCAGCTCGGAGCGGTCCTCGGCGCGAGCCGTCTCGATGATGTCGTCGATGCGGGACAGGACCCGGCCGCGCTCGTCGCGGAGCTCGGTCGGGGTCTGGGAACGCTCGATCTCGGGGGCGCCGGGGGCGTCCGGGTCGAGCACATGGAGGGCGAAGAGCCCGGCGAAGAAGCTGAAGAGCAGATGGAACAGGGAACGGTGCTTGTGCACGGTGACCTCCTGGGTCAGTTGTCGAGCCGGCGCCGCGCGTTGGCGAGCGCCAGCAGGTCGAGGTCGCCCCTGGCTGGGGCGGGGTTCGACGAGTCCTCGACGGGAGTGACGTCCGCGGTGCCCTCAGGGGCGGGCGCGGGGTCGGGTCCCTCGACCGGAGTGTCGGTGCTGCTGGTGGTGGTGAGCAGGCGGGCCAGCTCGGCGCGCTGCTCGGGGGTGAGCTCCTCGACCGCGACCATCAGGTCGGTGGCGGAACGGATGCTCACGATCTCGGCGTCGGCGTAGGCGGGGAACGGACAGGGCCCGTACTCGCGGAGACCGCACTCGGTCAGCTCCACGATCCCGCCGCGCTCGGCGTAGTTGTAGACCGGTCCGCGGAACGACTGCCCGGTGACCGACTCGTTGCGGATCAGCTCGAGGACCTCGTCGGCGAGGTCGGTGGCGGCGTAGCGCGACACGGTCAGCAGCCCGCGTGCGTCGGCGCGCACCTCGACGGGGGTGGCGATCGGCATGGAGAACCGCTCGGACGGGGTCCCGTCGATCGTCTTGCCGTGGTTGAACAGCACCTTCGCCTTCGACCCGGCGCCGGCGTTCAGGGCGCGGGTGAACGCGGAGCGGGCGACGGACTCGAGGTGGCGGGCCGGGTTGAACTGGGGGTCGTAGACCGACGCCGGCGAGTCGAACGCCGCGGCGTACGCGGTCACGGTGCGGCCCTTGACCTCGAGGTCGGCGAGGGGGACGGCCCGCTCGATGGTGAACTTCACGGCGCGGGCACCTCCTGGGGGTGATCGGGCTGGGATTCGGGTGGGTGGGTGTCGAACTGGGAGCCGGGGGCGTTGCCCTGCTCGGCGACCACGTCGAGGCCGTCCAACGGGGCCATGTTCTCCAGGCGGCGGGCCTCGTTGCCGAGCATCCACGGGCGCCCGACGGCCTGGGCGTACGCGGCGTACCGGGTGGCGGTGTCGCCCCGGAGGAGCCCCTCGAGCTCGAACTCGATGAACTGGTTCCGGCCGGGGAGCAGGTCGGGGTCGAAGTTGATGTGGGCCTCGATGCGGACCACCCACGGGCGGATCGAATCGACGACCGCCTCGATCGACTGGTGCTCGATGTTGGAGAACGTGGCCCGCTCGAGGTCGTAGAGCTTGTGCGGGGGGATGCGCAGCAGCCGGGCGACCTCGGTCACCTCGAAGCGGCGGGTCTCGAGGAGCTGGGTCTGCTCGGGGTCGAGGCCCACGGTGCGGTATTCGGCGCCGTTGCCGAGCACGCCGAGCTCGTGGGCGTTCTGCATGCCCCGGTGAAACTTCTCCCACTGGCGCTTCGTCTCGTTGGCCTGGTCCTCGGTGAGGGTCTGGGGGACGGCGATGTAGGCCCGGGTGTGGTCCCCCTGGTTGAAGAACCGGCCGGCGAACTCGTCGGCGGCGGCGGCGACGCCGAGCGCCGAGCGGTGCAGGTTGATCGGGTCGAGCCCCGAGACACCGTCGTAGGACAGGCCGGGGATGTGGAGGATCTCACGGGCGGTGTACGGGTCCTCGCCGATCTTGAAGACCTTCGTGCCGTCGGACGCCCGGCCGACCTTCACCCGATCCGGGTGCACCGGGCGAAGCCCGACGACCCGGCCCATCGCGTCGCGGACCTTGTAGCCGTAGGCGTTGCCGCGGTGCAGCAGCGACATCATCCAGTGCTCAATCAGCGAGAAGCGGGGCACCCCGTCGTCGGGCATGACGAGCCACTGAGGGTCGGCCCGGCGCGACCGCAGCCCGCCCATGGCGTCGCGGTAGGTGTGAACGGGCAGCCCGGCGACGGACTCGGTGAGGTAGCGGACACCCGAGTACCACGAGGTGACCCCCAGGGCCCGCTCGACGGTGACGTTCACCCCGGACAACGACCGGACCGACCCCGACCGGGAGATGGCCTCACGCCACCCAGGCAGCTCGGCCCGCTCGACGTCACCCCCGAGACGGGAAGCGACCCGGTCAGCAAGCATCAGAGACGGTCACCACGGCGCCCGCGACCGCTGTCGAACCCCTCGGCGACAGCCGCGCACGACCACAGGACCGCCGACACGAACCCACCGACCAGCCAGCCGGCCACGAACAGGGGAGCAGCGAGGACCGACAGCAGCACAAGACGCACGTCGACCTCGGCCACACGCCGGGCGGCCACACGCTCAGGAAGGGTCACCGTCGTCACCTGAACCTCCGATCATCATCACCAGCGGGGGCGGTTCGGGCTCGGGGACATCCGGCGGCGACGCCAACGTCCACAGCAGCATCACCAACGACACCGCACCGTCGATGTGGCCCTTCGACTTCGACTTCGACAGCGTGAACCCGCGCTCACCCTCACGACGAGCGGCACCGTTCATGTGGGCAGCCAGCGCCGGGTCACCGTCGTGAAGCACCCGACCGTTCACGATCTCGTCCAGGGCGTGCCCGCACGCCGGGCCCATCCGCTCAGGCGACTGCGGGAACTCCACCATGTTGAAGCCCTGCTCCTCGGCCATCACGGCGGGGAGCTCGAAGAAGCGGGGGTCGTACGCGACCCACTGGATGCGGAACTCGGAGGCCAACGTATGGGTGATGAACCGCCACACTTCGAGGTGGTCGATCTTCCCGGCCCGGGCGGTGAAGAACCGGCACCGCACCACCGTCCGACCGTCGGCCCGGACGTACCCCCACGACACCGCGACGCTGTCGTGACGCAACGCCATGTCGACGGCGACACCGACCTCGGTGCCCGCCTTGATCTTCGTGTTCGGCTTCGCTCCGGCGGCCCACGCCCCCGGGTGCTCCTCGAGCCACGACTCCTCGTCGGCGTCCGTCGGGCGGTTCCAGAAGTACCGGATGCACTCGTGCTTCGGGACCTTCGGGTCGAAGAACCGGTCCACCCGGTCAGTCACGTCCCAGAACACGTCCGCGGCCGACGACGCCGCACGGATCCCCTTCTCGACGTCGGCACGCTTCAACGGGTCGAGACCCTCAGGGGCCTGGCGGACATGGGCGAGGAACCGGGGGTGACGGTTCGGGTACCGGGTCGCTTCGAGCGCCTGCGTGTACATCTTCCACCACAGCGGATCGGCGTCACGGGGCGGCGACGAGAACGTCCCCGCCCCGACCGTCGACAGGTTCAACACCCGGCCCTTGCGGCGCTTCATGATCGAGTTCGCGATGACCGTGTGCAGGCGGGCCTTGTTGCCCGTCCACTCGTGGATCTCGTCGGCGATGAACAGGGTCGGCTTCCCGCCGTCCTTCGTGCCCGCCTGTGCAGCCACCCGGAACAGCCGGCCAGGGCGGCCATCGGCGAAGAGGATCTCCGTGTCGAACACGTTGAACAGCCCGGCCAGCGGGGACTCGGGCACCTCGGCGCCCTTGGGGCCGCCGCACTTGGCCTGCACCGAGGCGAACAGCTCGGCGGCCTGGTCGAAACTCGCGGCGGCGATCGGGACGTTCGGGGAGCTGGGGGCGATCACCGGCGGGCCGGCGAACTCGAGGGCTCCGATCGCAGAGCAGAAGTCGGTCTTGCCCTCGCCCTTCGGGCAGCAGATGAACGCTTCCCGGTACCGCCACTCCGGCGGCTCCGGCTGAAGGTGCGCCGGCGGGACCCGCCCGGCGCGGACGGCGTCGACCCACGCCTGCGAGTCGGGGGTCAGGGTGCCGGGCTTGTACTCGTACCAGCGCCACACGATCAGGCGCTGGTCGTCGGTGAGGCGCATCAGCTGCCCGAAGTAGTCACCCTCGCCGCAGATGGCCCGAGTCTCGATCCACAGCTCGGCGATGTCGCCCAGCGACGGCCACAGCTCAGGCTTCGCGCGCCCGCCCTTCGAGCGCCGCGGCTTGGCGGGGGTCCTGCGGGACCGGGGCGGGGCCGCTGCTGCTACCACCGTTCAGCCTCCGGTTGATCTCGTCGAGGGAACGGGCCGCGTCGCCGAACTTGATGCCCAAGTCCAGGCGCCGCTTCGGGCCACGACCCAGGACCGACTCGTCGCGGCGGGCCTCGTCACGGAGACCCTGCGCGTGCTTCAACAGCGGGTTGATGACCAGCTGCCCGGTCGACCCCTCCACCATCGGCTCCAAGCGGCCGGCGGCCTCGAACCGGGCGGCCTGATCGAGGAGGTCGAAGAGGCGGCGGACGATCGGGGTCTCGGACTCCGGTTCGATGAGGCGGGCCACCTCGGAGCCCCACCAGGCCTGCCACTCGGCGACGGTCGCTTCGGACCAGCCTTCGTCGGGGTCGGGGACGGCGAGCTCGACGTCGAGCGGGGTCACGAGCTCGAGCGCCGGGGTGTTGGTGCGCTGGCGCTCGTCGTCAGGTTTCCGGCGTGGAGGCATCAGCGGTCCCTCTTCCCGGAGTTGCAGGAGCGGTGCGCCGCCTGGACGTTCTCCGGCGACGAGGTCCCGCCGCGACTGACGGGCAGGCGATGATCGAGCGTCAGCGGATCGGATGGCGTCGGGGGCCGGCCGCAGATGGCGCACACCTTGGCGGTGGCGGTGACCTCACGGGCAAGCCTGGCGTCGGCGTTGCGGCGGGCCTTCCGCCGACGCTTGCATGTGGAGCAGAGCGAACCCGAGCGGGACCAACCGAGGCATCCTGGGCGACCCCAATCGAGGCAGCGCCGAAGCGGCATCAGGCGATGAGGCGAAGTTGGGCGATCCCCGTCGCTCCGCGACAGGAGTTGCAGAGGCGGTGGGCGATGGCCACGTTGACCCGGGTGTGCTCGCCCCCGCGGCTTAGCGGAACGAGGTGATCGATCGTCGGGTCGTCGTCCTCGTTGGTCCATGAGCCCTTGTCGGGGATCCGGCGCTGACAGATGTGGCAGACCCAGCCGTCCCGGTCGGCGATCTCCCGAACGGTGAAGTGCTCACCGGCCCGCTCGGCCGTACGCTCGAGGTGGCGGCGAGACCGTTTGACGGCCCGCCTGCCGCACCTGGTGGAGCAGTACTTGCGGCGAGCGCTGTACTTGTTGGTGGTGAAGGTGGAGCCGCACTCGACGCACCGGTGTGTGACCATCGGATTGGTGACCGCCACCGAAACGAAGGTTTCGCGCGCTCGCCGGCGGCCGGCGGCCAACTGCCTGTCGCGTCGAGTGTCGGCGCACGACTGTCCACAGACGGTCGTGCCCGAGCGCTTGATGTACCACGTTGAGCACTCTCGGCACTGCGACCAGTTGAGGCGGGTGGACGGAGCCTTGGGCCAGTGAGGAGAGATGCCGCGGCGGCGGCGCTTCGCGATCTGGTTGCAGCGATCCGAGCAGTACTTCTGTTGCCCGAAGGTCGAAACGAAAACGTGGCCGCACTGCCCGCAGTCGAGCACGTCGATCAGCGTGAATGACTTGGTGCGGCGGATCTTTCTGCCCAACGCGTTCGAGCAGTCAGTGGAGCAGAACCGGTGACCGGCGTGCGATCCGTCGAAGGTCCATCCGCAGAACTCGCACGGGCGAGGACCCCTCTGGGCTGTCGGTGGACTTGGGTGAACTGCCGACCGGCAAGCATCTGAGCAATAGAGGCGGGAGCGCCCCACCTGAGTGATGTAGACGGGAGGAAGTAGCGCCGAGCAGGACGGGTTGCCGCAAGGTCGAGGAGGTGTCCGCACGACCCTCGCCGCCAGGTCCAGATGGCGACGGATCTGGCGAGCCAGCCGACCAGCCGAAGGGCACTCAGCCCCCACGGACTCAAGCGTGTCGGCCAGACCTTCCAGGTCAGCCGCCGCCGCCATCCGCACGCACGTCGGAGTATCGCCACGGCGAACGGGTAGACCCTCCAGGCGACGGGCCTCAGCGCGCAGAGCCTGCGCCTTCCGGAGAGAGCGATTCAACACCGGCTGGCCGGCCGAACCAACTACCAGCGGCTCCACACGACCGGCCCGCTCGAGCTCGTCGGCCTGGCGCCAGAGATCGGCTGCCGTAGGATCACTCACGTCGCCAGCACCTCCATGCTGTCGGCCAGGGCCGGGGCGCTTGCAGGCGTGCCCGGCTCACCAAATTGTAGCCCATCCGAAAAACGCCGGCAGGACCTGTAACGCACCGGAGAGAGGAGATCGGAAGAGCGGC
>ERZ869929.650-NODE-650-length-17592-cov-3.956891_pt1 | contig 17592 bp, 22 predicted proteins | sample MGYA00579312_ERZ869929 | MGnify/ENA primary metagenome ERZ869929 (study PRJEB32216, sample SAMN09231818) | wastewater metagenome | place: USA: Maryland | collected 2016-08-09 | study: EMG produced TPA metagenomics assembly of the PRJNA472060 data set (Reclaimed... | reverse complement strand
ACCAAGACATGCGAGGGGCCGGGCTGTCCGGTGTAGGAGCTGACATGATGAGACAACAGCAAGGCTTCTATAACAATGCTGGTATGTATGCTATGAATAATCCAGCTATCATGTCCAATCCAGAAGCTTTTGGAAACTACATGAATTTCATCAGTAGTCCGTTCAGTGGCTACATAGACAATATATTTGCCAACTTATTCGGAGGTCCCTAATGGCTTACAATTGGCTTACCGGGCAATACGATAATGTGGCAGGAGACTGGAACGCCTATAATACTTATGCAGGAGGAGGCAGCTACCAGCAGGAATATGGGCCAGCTACGTCCTCTTCCTCTAATCCCAGCTTTTGGGAAAGTGCTGGCGGAGGTCTAGGGGGATACAACACTACGGCAGACAGCTCTACGGGCGGAGCTTTACAGGGAGCCTTTGATGGGTATAACTCAGGAGGCTGGGTGGGGGCTATCGTAGGGGGAATCTCCGGATACTACGGAGGGAAGGAAAATGAGGAGCAGGCCAAGGAGAACAGAAAGGCTAAGCTGGACGAGCTAAAGTACCTGGAAGAAATCCGCCAGCTAAAGATGAAGGAACAGGCGGATGCTCTCTCTAAGTACACGGGAGATATGGCACCACCTAACACATTCAATTACACTAACTCTATTCTTGGAGGGAAGAACACTGGGCTATTCGGAGTGCAAGCTCCTACTCAGCCTGTGGTAAATCCTCTCGCTAATAGTTACGGACTGCTCAGGGGGTAATGATGCAAGACATATCTATGCAACAAGAGGCAGCTCCCGAACAGAACTCGGACGCTCTAGATATCCAGGTGGCTGGCAGTCTAGTGGTTGCAGGCCTAATCTCTGATGAAGGTCTTAGGGCTCTTATGCAAGTACTGAAAGGGGCGCAAGATCCTGCTATGGCTATAGGCAACGCAGTTTTTATGGCCATCAGTAAGGTGAGGGAAAAGCTAGACCAGAATGGTATGTCGGTTAATGACAAGCTGTGGATGGCTAAGGGAGGAATCCTCGACCGCGTGCTGTTTGAGGTGGTGGGAGTAGTGAAGGCTGTACTAGGATTTGAGGCGGCCGGTAGTCCTCAGTTTGCTCAAGCAGTTAAGCAGGCAGTAGTGTCCCTTATGCAGCAAGAGAGTGCGCAGGCAGGAGCAGTAGATGCGCCGCAAGCGCGCCAGCCTGTACAATCGCCACTAATGGGAGCAATGTAATGGCAGGCCTGATGGATGCATTAAATGATTTCGGTAAGGGACTAGCTTATAATTCTACAGAGGCTAAGGAAGATAGGGCTTTTCAGAGAGCCCTTAGCCAATACGAGAAGAAGCAGCAACTAGCTAATAGTATGGCCCTAGATCTAGAGCGCCGTAAGATGGAGATGGCTCAGGAATTTCCAGAGGCCGGTAAATTGTTCAACACTAACTTTGGTGTGGTGCTACAGTCGCAGAGAGATGGGAGCGTCAAGGAAGTGTTCCGAGACGAGGACTATAGAAATGCTATGCTGGGCAACAAGATGGCTCCCATGGTGAGAGCAGAAGCTGCTGCATCGGAAGTTCCTAGCAAGATTGCTAAGAACATGGGAGCAGCCAATAGGAGTAATGCGTCTGCATCGGAGTCTCCTAGCAGGATTGCTCTGAATGACGCTAGAGCGGCTGCTGAAGGAAAATCTCCTGAGGCTAAGTCCATTAGCATGTCTGACTGGTCGGCTGCCATTAGAGAGGCTAAAGCAAGGAATAGCACTACTGGCATGTTTGATGGGCAGGACACGAGTAAGTGGGATGCTATGTCAAACGAAGAAAAGAATGCAGAGGCTATGAAGATTATACAGGATAGAAATAGAGCCAACGAAGAATTGGCTAGGGGAGTTGTAGGAGCACAAGCCTCGCAGGACAAGCCAGTTAATAGATACTTACAGCCAGAGGAATAATATGGACCAGCAGCTAGCAGAATGGCAGCGTCAAGCTCAGGAGGCTATACAACAGCAGCCTGAGAAGAAAGACGCCATTATGGCCATGTACAATGATGACATTGGCAAGTACTTAGCAGATCAGATGCAGATGGTGCAAAAGGCTATAGACGAGCAAGGTAAGCCAGATTATGCCATATCTCAGTTTAAGCAGATGCTCGAAGATAACAAAGATGTCATCAGTTTTGACAAGGATCTAGACTACTCAAAGATGTTCGATGTACGTCCTATGCAATTTAGGGACACGCGCAGCGGTGTATCGTCTACGGCTGATTTGCCCTACGAGCAGGGTAAGTTTGATGGGGAGACTCCTGAGGAATACTATGACCGACTAGAGCGTGATAGTGGCGGAGGCCACGGAGCATTCTCTCCCTTCCGACTGGAAGAAGAGGAGAAGGCTGCGGCTGCACAAGAAGAGGCTAAACGTAAAGCTAGAGAGTCTTTGTCCTTCACCGGCAAGCTAGCCGCAGATGCCGAGGGTTTTGGAAAGAGCCTACTGTCTGGAGGATTTAGGGCAGGAAGCGCGGCAGCAGGTATTGCTGGTGGAGTTACCGAGGCTCTTGGGTCCGCTATGAATCCTGTAGGTAGCGCCCTCGGCTACAACCCCCTACAAGAGGGGGCAGACTTTCTATTCAAGAAGTCTCAGGAGGGCAAGCAAGCATCTCAGATGCTACAAGAATCCATACCTATGGAGGCATCTGATACTAGCCGCGTGCTAGGTCAGATAGTTCCACAACTGGCTGGTGGATTTGTTGTAGAGCCCTTCGCGCTAGGATCAGATGTATTGGACTCCGGAGGCAGCCTCACTGAGGCTGAGCTTATGTCAGCTAAGCAAGGAGCTATTAACGTAGCTGGCCTAGCTTCCGGTATGCTGGGAAGTCAGGCTAGGGGTATCCTACCGCTCCTCTCACGAGGAGCTGCTCAAGTACCAACTAATATAGCCCTAGGAGCAGCAGACCGTAAGCTCTCTGGGCAGGAATACACTAATGAAGATATGGCCATGGACGCTGCTTTCGGAGCGTTTGGAAGTATCTTCCGTAATGCAGATACTCCTAGAGTACCGGATGTGCTGGAAGACGGGCCACCAGCAAAAGCTGGAGAAATTGATTTCTCTGGTGATAAGGGGCGTATAGGAGAGTCTGCGGAATTTAGTATACCAATACAAGCCATAGACAGAAATAAGGGCATGGCTCCCGTAGATCTTACTGAACAGGCGCTCAAGAAGTACCCTTCAACTGTGGATGCAAAAGAGCCCACAGTTTTCGGGGAGATCGTCCCCACCAAGACTGTTATAGAGGACACTGGGACAGCTTCTGCCAGAGAGGTAGATAGAATTTCTCTGATGGAAAGGGAGGCTAATGCTTTACCTAGTAGGGAAGCTGAGGCCCTGGCTAAAGAGAATATAGCTAATAGCAAGAAGGCTCACACTCGGCAAAAAGAACTAGACCAGATTCCCACAGAACAAGAGCTTTACAGCAAGTTGGCGGGAGAGTACTTTGCGGAAGATGTCAAGACACACGGCCCAGAGGGGGCTAACAATCCTAGGCTAACTAAGCTGCGCCCAGAAGCTTCCTTTCCCTCGCAGGGGGAGGGCGTTTCCGTGGCTGTCTCTAGGCCCGTGCCCGTAGGTGTGCACACCCAAGTGCCCGCCGAGCCGCGGTCAGCTAAGTTTAGCTACACTATTGACAATAATGGAACTCTTACGCAAGTTGCTTCTGGTAAGTCTAGGGGAAGAGGAAAAGCCACTAAGATTACTAAAGAGCCGGGCACACCTGCACCCCAATCTATAGCACAACTGGAACAAAGGTTGGTCGCCAACAATCAGCCTCCACTTCTTTCTTCCTTGGGAGAAGGTAAGGAGGTGCATGTTGTGGGAGCTCCCCGACATCTCCTCGATAAGCTAGATAAGGGTACCCTTACAGTAGATGATGTGTTGACTGAGGGACAGAAGGCTGTAGATTCCGACCCTAGAGGCAAGAAGGAAGGTGCCCATATTATAAAGTACCTGAGCCGTCTAGCGGATTCTATAGGTGGTAGAGGCGTTAAGTTTGCTGTATTGGACAATAATAATCCTAAGCATCTAGAGGCTCTACAGGCGTCCGAAGATATTAAGAATGGGAGATTCTCCGCATTCTATCATCCACAAACTAATACAATATATCTAAAGCCCTCCACCAGAGGTTTCAATACTATGGTGCACGAGGCTACTCATGGTATCGTGAGTAAGCTGCTAGACATGGGCAAGAATGGGGAACTAAAGCCTGCCGCGCAGGAAGCGTACAACAATCTAAACACCATGTTTGGGGCTATAAAGCCGGAGCTGGAGAGCAGACTAGCCGGGCTACCCGAAGGCTCTGATCTCAGAGAGGCTAAGGGCTATGGTCTCACAAACGTACACGAGATGTACTCAGAGTTCTTTGCTTCTAAGGTGTTCCGAGACTTCCTGAAGGAATTTAAGATAGAAAAAACGTGGGTGGATTCGCTGCCAGAGAATATTCGTGGGGTGTTTGTTCACGCTAAAAATATGTACGAGGTGCTAAAAAAGGGTCTCTCTAGATTCTTGGCTAGCACAGGCATTCGTTCGCATCTAGACCTCGGGGCGGGAGCTAAGGCTGAGAATGCCTATGATTATTTGCTGAGTAGCATGGAAGAGCTGCACAACTCTCTAGAGGCGGGGCAGAGTAGGATGTTGCGGGAGCTATCTGAACGTAACACAGATAAAGCTGCTCCTGATCTTAGCTTCTTAGGAGAACAAGTAGAGACAAGGGCTGGGGCGTATCCTTCTAGGGAAGATGGCACCACTACGCCTGCACAAGAAAATCTACGTCCGCAACGTAGCAGACTAACAGCGTCTCTTAAGTCTGGTATCGCTGGCAGAGGCCTAGAGCCCGTACTAACCAATGCCAGAGAGACTCTCTCGGGAGACAAGCAGGAAGCTAGGCTGCGCCAAGTCACACTAGTCAATAAATCTATTGGCGCGCTAGAAGGTATGGGAGAAGCTACAAAGTCACGAGTGTTTGAGCTACTAGGAGAGCTAGAATCAAACAGTGCCTCTCCTAAATCTAGGGAGCAATTTGCAGAGCTAAAGACTTTGAGCCCAGAGATTGCTGCTACAGCCAAGGAGCTGCTAAACGATAGATTTACTAACTCTGGGGTATTGAGCAATCTACTATTAGAGAGCATGAAGAAGTCTGGTAAGTTCGATCAGAAGACAGCTAACATAGCTTTGAAGATTATGGAGAATAGTAATAGCTGGAAGCCCTCTGTGTATGACAGTAAGGAAGCTACGCTGCGTAGGCGCAAGTCTGCACTTAGGGCTGAGAAGAAGCTGAAAGAAAAGAAGCTTCTGTCTGACGAGGAAAAGGATGATTTAGCTAAATGGCAGAATCTAAATACGTGGATAAGGAACACTACGTACGGCAACGCAGAACAGTTAAAGAAGCTATCTACCGATGATTTACGTGCTATCTATGAGGCCAATATCAAAGACGCTCCATCTCTGAAAGGATTGGATAAGGATGCCCAGCGAGATTTAATGATTGGGTATATCTCAGATTACAACTCCAAGATTGTGGACATTGACCAGGCTGTGCGTAACTTGGCAGATAGTATTGCTGGGTTTGGTGGAAGTAGAGATCCTCTAATTAAATACTTCAATGGTCTTAAGTATGATAGTGGGGTACTGGCCACCAAAGAACAAGTGCCAAAAGTTATTAGGGAATTTTGGGGAGAAATCACCAACCCACTACTACGCCTAATAGAAGGGCACACTAAGCAGTTGCTACAAATATCTCAGGTGAAAGCACTAAACAGCCTAAGAGAGGCGGGGCTAGGCACACTGTTTACGGATAGAGTAGACACCCATATGAACACCCGTATGCAGGGAAGCAATTATGGTGCCCTAGAGGGCTTGTACACTACTCCAGAAATTCACCAAGCTATGGGTGATATTATGGACTTTGGGCGACAAGCTACGGGGGTGATGGACAGCCTAATCTCTGGGCGGGATTTAACCAATACATCATTGGCGGGTATGGAGAAGGTGCTGTGGGCGTGGGTGAACGCCACACGCGCGGTTAAAACGTCTACCACTGTCCTAAACGCTGGTGCATGGTGGAGGAATCTAGAGGGCAGTGCGTTGCAGGTGGTTAGTAACGGCAACATAAATCCAGCTTCATATGCCAAAGGCATGGAGGCTATGACAGGGCTTGTGGGCATCACGCAGAAATCTAGTGTTAATCCTCTTTCAGCTAAGATGATTAAGCTGGGGCTGGGCGAGGCCTCACAAATTGCCGACACCTATAGTGCTAAAAACACCAGAGCTCTTGACGTACTAAAAACTATATTAGATGAGCACCCAGAGGCCTCTCCAGGAAAGGTGCGCAAGCTGCTAGATGCGGGTGGGCACGGCAAGGACGTGGTGAAAGAGCTATATGGAGCTCTAGACCTATGGACTAAGTTTGCTAATTTCTTCAATGACCTAGAGCAGGTGAGGGAATTTAACAAGCGCAATGACATAGAGATGTCTGAGCAGCAGCTAGAGAGATACGTAGCGGATAGGACTAAGCAGACCAACATCACCTACTCAAGAAGCCCTAAGGTTTTGAAGGTACTGGAATCTCTGGGAAACACCCAGTTCGCCAACTATTATTATGAGGTGTTCCGTACTTCCCTTAATAATATAGGGCTAGGTATTCAGGACACGCTTAAGGGAATTAAGTATGGTGATGCAGCCTACACTGCTCACGGACTAAAGAGATTGGTGGGTACAGCTACAGCCATTACTGCGGGCACAGCTATGTACACAGCTATTACCAAAGCAACTATGGCGGCTCTAGGGCTTGCGGCTACGGAGGAGGCGGATAAGAAGGAGATAGAGGAGTATCGGAAGGAGAGTGGGTTTCAAGATCCTACTACGTCATTAGAGTTTAAGGACCCCAGCACTGGGGGAATATTCTCTTTCGACACAGCATCTATCAATCCGTACGATCCTATGGCCAAGGTGGTGTTGCCTGCGCTTAGGGCTATAGCCGACCCAGCAAATGCGGATGAGTATGGGGCAGAGATTGCTAAGAGCATGGGCAATCTAATTAACCGTACCCCTCTAATTGGTGGGGTGACGAAGGCACTTAGCGGCAAGAGTCCTTCGCTGAAGAACACCTCTCCGGCTGCGTATGATGCTCTCGTAGATATGGGGGTTAATGGGCTAGGGATATCTGTGGACACCATGGACAGGGTTATAAATGCTACCAATGCCTTACTGCCTAAGCAGATAAAGGAAGTTGCTAGGGCCGTTAGCACGGAAGGCAGTTTGTCTACAAAACTAGCCATAGGCTCTGGCGCGGGTGTATATGAGGTTAGTCCCCAAAAGGATGTAACTAACTTCCTAGGGCCAGCGTTCCAGGCGCAGCTTAGAGAGGCCAAGGAAGACTACAAGGATCTTATGACTAGCAGAATCCCTGTCACAAAGGGGGCTCTCGACAAGAGATTTTTTCTTTCTATTAAGGACATAGCCAAGCCCTATGCTTCTTTGGACAAGGCTGTAAAAGCTCAGGTTGCGTTGGGCAGGAGTAAGGAAGATATCATTCTGGCAATGATGGGAAAGAATATAGAGAAGAGTGTAGCCCAGATGTTGTACGAGGGCAAAGCTACTCCGGCCCTAATTGTGTACGATGATATGCTGGACACCGCCAAGACTGAGATTACGCAATTAGATAATCGCCCTAAAGAGCAGCAATCTGCTAAGGATAGGTGGCAAAAGAAACTATCCGCTATAAAAGAAATAGCCACCAAGTACTCTAAATATTCATTTGAGGAGATAGAAGAGCTATGATGGGGGTTCCTCAGTCGATGCTTTATAATGCAAGGGGGCAGAGCACTGCCCCCTCAGATGGTAATGGCACTAGAAACAGGAGTGCCGAACAACAACATTCATACAACAGTGGGAATCCTATGAACTATCTACAATTTTTGAATGGGCAAGACCCAAGTTTGAGTCGGTATGTACCTGCTACTCTATCTACCTCTTCACCAACTAACCCTCAGTGGAACGCCTATCAGGGGGGGTATGCGTATAATCTCCCTACAGCATTCGGAGGATTTGGTGGATTCAGTCAGTTTAGCAGGCTGCCAGAACCGCCGGAACAGATGCCTCCCACTATGGGCAGGCCTACTATTAGTGCCAATCCATTCTATGGAAAGCCGCGTAGCTTTCCTGAGGTAGCACCGTCTAAGCCCGCAGTACTAGGAAATTCTGGTAATGCTATGCCTATAAATGATGTATATAGATCCTTACTACGGTCATCTGCCACGGATCTTCCTTATAGGTCAGGCGGAGGAGTTGCAGCTCCTTATGTAGAAGGTATGTGAAATGTCCTCTAATGATACTCTAGCAGAAAGAATAGCTAGAATGGAACAGCGCCTTGACCATATAGACTCAGCGGAGGCTAAGCATCTATACTACCAACAGGAAATGAGCAGCAAGATAGATGACCTCACTCTTGAGATAGGCAAGTATAAGGGATTTATCGGAGGAGTGCTATTCATAGTTAGCTGCCTATGGGCATTTGTCAAGATGGGAATTCCATACATACTTAAGCTTACAGGAAAGCAGTAATGTCACTAAATAGTTGTCCTCCCTCTTTCAAGATAGTTAAGCTGGGCAATCCGGACGCCGAGAGGGATTCCATAAATGCAGCACTGCAAGCAATTGTCAGATGCATGGCTAGCAGCTCTCTGCCTTCCCAGGCGGGCCATGCTGGGCAATATCTAACTACAGACGGCACTAACGTCTCGTGGGCAGCTATAGCTGCGGGTCAGGTAGGTATACAATACAAGGATGAAGGGACTAATTTAGGTACTTCTGGCACTGTAGATGAAATAGACTTTACTGGTGCGGGAGTTAGTGCCTCCCGTGCTGGTAATAAGATTACAGTTAATGTAACCGGTGCGAGCGGCGGCCAAGTCGATTCCGTGGTCGCCGGAGACGGAGTCGACGTTGACTCGACGGACCCGGTAAATCCGGAGGTGTCGGCGAAGATCAGCGCGGACGCGAACAACGCGGCCACCTTCGGCTCCGACTCCGGTCTCTACGTCCCGGACACGGCGGATCTTTCCATCACTGGTGGCGTGGACTACGCGGACGCGTCTACGTCCTTGGCGGCTGACTCAACGTGGTACGCAACGGGCGCTCAGGTTGTCCTTGATGAGGGCGGCTACCTCGTCACGATGTTTGCGCACGGATACATAGAAACGTCTGCTGCTGGCAGGGCTGGGGTCATCACGCGGCTGTACAACGTCACGGATTCGGCTGCCGTTGCGAACTCGGAAACGCTGATTGTTGAAGATGACAACACTTGCAACAAGGAAGGCGGCGGATCAAGCGTTGCCTATGTGGAAATAGGCGCATCGAAAACGCTTCGACTTGAGGCGTCGCGCATCGCGTCCGCGCTGTATGTCTCGGCACCAACTGTCCTGAGCAACACGGAAGGGCGGAGCGGAATTTCCTACATCCGCATTTCGTCGCTCACAACCACCAATCACATTTTGACGGAATCGGGCGACAAGCTCGCCACCGAGTCCGGCGACATCCTGAGGATTGAATAATGGCTAACAAGAAGATTTCAGAGCTCTCGGCGGCGGCAACGCTCACCGGTACAGAACAATCCCCTGTCGTGCAAAGTTCAGCAACAGTGAGGACCACGGCAAGTGACATTGCGATGCTCGCAAGAAGCAGCGGGCCGATTGTGCAATCAGCGTCCAGTAGTTCTGGGACGCTTACGCTCAATTTCAGCAACGCGCAACGTCCGGTATTCACGACAACGCTCACGGAAAACGTAAGCACGCTCACCCTGTCGAGCCTGCCGGTGTCCGGATATATCGAATACGAATTGCACATCACGCAAAACGGCACGGGAGGGTGGACGTTTGCCATGCCCGCATCGCACAAGGCACTCGGCGGATCAGACACCGCCATCGCATCGGCAGCCAACGCAGTGACCGTGCTTTCGGCCTGCACGGTAGATGGAGGCACCACCTGGCGCTACGCGATGCAGGAGAGCGCGTGATGCGTATGCGGCGCATGATGATGGCGCAGGCGGCGACAGCTAGTGACCCATACTGGTCTAACGTGGTCGCCCTGTTGCATTTCGATGGATCAGACGGCAGTACGACTTTCACGGATGAGAAGGGTCACACATTCACTGCAAACGGCAACGCTCAGATAGATACAAGCGAAAAGAAGTTTGGCACTGGTAGTGGGCTGTTTGACGGAAGCGGCGATTACATCACAGCGGCGGATTCGACGGATTGGGACTTCGGAACGGGTGATTTCACGATCGAGTTATTTGCGCGGTTCTTTGCGCACACTTCGGTCATGACGCTGGTCGGCAACTACGAAAACTCTACGAAAGGATGGTCGTTTCAGCGACGGTCAGACTCAAACACATTCCGGTTCTCCCACGGTGACGGAGCGTTGATTGGCGCGCCGTGGACACCGACTGATGGCGTTTGGTACCACATGGCTGCCTGCCGGCAAGGCACGAACCTTCGTCTCTTTGTGGATGGAACGCAGATCGGGTCAACTGTGACCAACTCGACGGACATAAGCGGATCATCGGGCCTACTGACAGTAGGAGCGTTGCGCGCTAGCAGCCCGGTTCAATACTTCAACGGCCACATCGACGAACTCCGCATTACGAAGGGCGTGGCCCGCTACACCGGCAACTTCACGCCACCGACTACGCCGTTCCCGAACTCATGAGCAACAAGACATTTGCCACCTTCGACCACGCGCAGCTTGGGCCATCTTTGGCGCTCAAGGATGCGAACACGGTCCTCGCCGCTGCGCTGTTCGCTGATCTTGGGCGTCGTATGGGCGCTCATCATTCTAGGCATCAGCGCATGCGTTTACATAGGAGGCTGTATGAAAATACTTAAATACTTAGCTCCTTATAAGACATACATATACGCAGCCTTAGCCGCGGTAGTTGTAACAGGATGGCTAGTCGATAGGCATATGCAATATGAAGAGGGCAAGAACGCTTGCCTGCTAGCACAGGCTACTGCGCAAGCTTCCTATGAAGGGAAAAGAGCTGATAGGCTAACTAAGGAGGGTAAGGAGGCTCTTAATGCAGAGCAGGCTGTGTCCTCTAAGATACAGAAACTAAGAGAACATAAGGAGGATACACCAGATGAAAGCACTAATACTGCTTGCGTCTTTACTGGCGACAGGGTGCGGGACATCAACGAGTCCATTCATAAAGCAAACAACCCGTGATCCTTTGTGGTGCCCTCCTAGTGCATTAGCTGAATGTGATGCTATAAAAGAAGTGAAGGAGGGAGATAGTGTGCTAGAGTATGCACACAGTCTAACCCTAGACTATGGGATATGCAGATATAAGCATAAGGTGCTGGTGGATTGCATAAAGAAATATGAAGAGCAGAAATGAAAAAAGCCCCCAATTAAGGGGGCTTTCTTTTTTATGGCAGTATAGATTGTATCCAATTTACTAGGCAGGCTTCTGCCTCTTTTGCGGTAGTGAATGTGCTGTAGGCAAGCCCTTTTGGTAGACTATTTATATAGCTATCTCCATGGGAGCATTAACTTGTTGGTACTCCTCGTTGCAGTGAGCCACATTATAGAAGGTAGTAGGACCATCACTGACACTGCCGTACCCTTCATGTATATGTCCGCATATCCATACAGTAGGTTTCTTGTATAGAGACTCTACCCACCCTCTCATAGCCTTACTTCCAACACTGCCGTCACCCGGAACCTTATCCAGGTACCCAAACGGGGGGCAGTGAGACACCACAATATCCGGCCCGAGAGTATCTGGCCACCATCCATAAAGAAAATCCCTAATACTTTCCTCCGTTCTATTGTAAGACCACCTAGGTAGATTGACAACGAAGGGAATAGTTAACATTCTATGACCGCTTGGCAGCCTTACTACTGGCTGGGAAGGAAGTACTAGCTCTATACCAGTTTGGGCTAACTCCTCCTTTACCCATACCTCATTTTCTTCTATATACTTATCGTGGTTCCCCGGAACTAAATATTTTGTATCTGCAATCACTCCATCCAGGCTGTTCCTAAGCTTCCACCACTCCTCCGGCTTGCCGGAGTACATTATGTCACCGGCATGTATGAACACGTCACACCGGGGCCAGCAGCCTCCATCGAAAGCGAAGTGTGTATCTGAGGTGGCCAGTATTTTAGTCATCGTCTTCGTGAAAATGCTGACTACCTAGGCCCCCACCCGTGTCCCTTAGGGCGCGCTCTAGGAATGAGATTGTGTGTTGTATATTCTCCAGTACCCAATCATGCACAAGAGACGCTCCTCCCCTCGTATTCAATTCTACTAGATACTCTACCGCGTCATCTAGCATCTTGATGTTTACCTCGAACTCCTTGTTGTTCATTCGTTCTCCTCTGCTGCAAGATCTCTTTTGCCAAATTCTTCTTCTATACTCTTCTTTAGTCGCGGTAGGAGGGGAGCAGGAATAGTGCGTCCTGCCCACAACTTAGCCTTTTCCCACCCATCACTGGCACCCTTATCCGTATATATGGATGCCCATCTCTTAAACCATTTGTCATGTATTTCCATATATCTTCCTCACATAGGAGCTAGTAGAGAGGCGCGCTCTTCTTTTCCAACATCACTAATTCTAGACCTACTCCACGACCCACAATCTTTGCATCTATATCTTTGATATCTACCAACTCCCGTTACATGGAAGCCTCTTTTCTGTAGATGTGCCCCTCCGCAGGTAGTACATTGTATATCAGTGGAGTAATTATATAAGGACTCATTGGGGTGCCCAGAAATCCAAGGCTTAATCTTATTGTATAGTTCCCCCAGAGTAATGATATCTCCTATATTATATTCCTTCATGTCTCGCCAAGCGGCCCTGTCCCCCTCTCTACACTTTACCCATAGAGGGAACCCTTCGTGTGCTATTTTCTGAGTAATACCTAACTGAGAGGCTACATATTCAAGCTTGTTACTCGGAAATCTAAATTGCTTTTTAACTGTTTCTAACAGATCTAGATGACGGTACGGAGCGGGAGGGGGTAGCCCCGCCTTAACAAACTCAAGATTGAGTAGAGGCAAATCAAATTTCTTGCCATTATAGGTAAGGATAGCATCTGCCTTGTCTAGAAGAGAATGTATCTTAGTCAGGAAATCTTTATTGCCCTGCCTGTTCCACATCACCTTGTCTTCCCCTACCCATTGAGCGGCCCAACAGATAACAGAGCCATGCTCAAGTATCTGGTTGAGTCCTACATTCACTCCCCACAAACTCCAGTGCCCAGACACCATGAATGTCGTCTCGATATCTAGAGTTAGGATTTTGATAGCGCGTCCTCCATAGCCAGCATAGCATCAAATAGATCGTTACTAACCTCTTCTTTGATGTCTCCGCAATGGGCCAAATCCTCCAACTCTGGGAGTGCGTACTTAATGGCGCGCAAGATTTCCTGCGCAGTGGACTTCTTCATACTAACTAATGTCATGTCGTCTCTTCTCCTTACACAAGAAATATACAAATATTACAGCTAAGCAAACTGCTATCACAGATTAGAGGGAGGAACTCCGCCCCTCTGGTGTATCCTATCATCTAGAGCTGGGCGGGTTTTTGTTAGCTCTGACAGGAATAGAGCATTAGCAAGCACATGGTCTACATGAGGACAACCACTCTCTAAGTCATTATCTTCTCCTGCCATATACGCCGATAGATGACGCATCAGGCTATCCACCACGCTAGTGTGAGGAAGCCCTTTGCTCCAATTGGTGCGGCTATACTTCCTCTCACCCTGCATCAATACACGGGTAAGACCTTCTAGGGCCTTAGGGGCGTCTAGCACTAAGCTAAGCTTAGACTTGCCATCATTATGTCTATCTGCTAATGTTTTTTGGTTAATATATTCCTCAAAAATACTCTTCTGTCTCTCCGACTCGTAAGGAAGCATAGTTGTATATTTGGGCATATGTGCGAATATCATTTCATTAGCTCCTTCATACTGATGGGCCACAGCTCTACTAACACGTCATTAATCATCTGCGCCACTTCTCTCACCTCTTGCTGTGCATGGCTGTCTAGTCTAAGCTTAAGGAAGTGTGCCCAATTTCTTAGGCTGCCTGTCATGTAGAACGTGGTCATGAGGTTCTGCGGCAGAATCATACGCGCTAGTTCTGGAGCTACGTCCTGCGCCAGCATGTCTTTGTAGGTCAGAAGTGCACCATGACAAGCATTTTGTGCATGGTAGTTGATTTGTCTCTGGTCATCCGCAGCTTCATCACTACTCCCCTGCTTAACATTAGCAGCAGCCTTACGCCACTTGTCTGGCCAATAAAACTCTAGGTCGTCCTTCACGTAACGTCTAGATACCTCATTGTAACTATTGTGAACTACGACACCTCCAGCAAAAAAGTTATGATTGGGGCCGTCTACTGCTATGTCATATGTGTCCTCTACACCACGAAATACAATCTCTAGTATGTCGTAGAATTCTACCCCTAGATGCTTAGTAGTTCCGTGGTCTTTCCGGTCTTCTTGGTTTTCATAGGGATACCCGTATTTGAGATTATCCTTATGAGAGTTCAGGCGATTGCCGTCAAGATGCCTAATTTCCATACCAGCCGGTCGAGCGCCAATGAATGCTTCCATAACCAGAGCGTGGCAGTTATACATCCGCGACAACCCATCTCTGGAAAGAGAGACGCAGGCATAACCCGCTGTACTCTTAGTCCTTCGTTTAAGTACGGGGTGCTGTAAGGGGACGCCTCGTGTATTTATATAGCTGAGGACTTCACCAGCATCGCTAACTTCGTACCTCCCCTCCCATCCCGGAACCCATCTCCACTCAGATGAAACTACGTTATCCGGCCATTCGCTGTTAACACCACGAACCATGTGAGCATTAGCTGCTAGAACTGACACAGGACTTTCCATAAGATCACGAATAGTCAACCAGCCTTCAGCTGTAAGGATTCTGTGATCTTCACTCCCAGTCACTTCTGCCCCGTTATCTAACAGAACCGTGTACACAGGCTTTGCGCCAGAATAAACAACATCTTCAATAGCATTATCGAATATAGTATTGGTAGATTCATCCACACTACGAATTCGCATCCCTTTTAGCCTAGCACGCTGGGCTGGGTCTTGCCAATTTTTATATAGCCTATCCAATCTATATGGATAATGGAGGCCATCTGAGGGCCGGCTAAATGAAATCTCATTATCTCCTGCTAGACAAAAGGCTCGATGCCTCTGGATCTGCCTAGCTACGAAGATTGGCACCTTTAAACGGAAGCTAGCTACTTGGTGCTCGAAGCAGGAGGTGTGACCATTAGAAGCTAAATAGGAAATTAGCTTGGCGTCTTTGTCCTTTAATTTTAGGATAGGATACTCATGGTATACTCTGCTATCAGCATCTACTTCAGTGACAATATTCTCTATCTCCCAGTCACTTGCCTTGTTCATAGAGACTCTAGCGGCATTAACAGGAGTCAGGTCTGTGCCCATGTGGTCTAGGAGTTCTACAGACATATTACACATTAGCGGTTGTCCCCGTTCCCCATAATCTTACCTCTAGCCTGCCTATCGGCCAGCTTGAATATGTTCTCTTGCATAAGCTCTTCTAGTGTCCAATTGTATCGGTTGCAGAACTGACTGATAAACCACAAGCAGTCACCTAGTTCCTTCCTCAGGTCCTCTAGAGTAAGCTCCTTGTCCCCTCTATAATACTTAGCTATCTTATCTGCCACCTCTCCCGCCTCCGCTGCTAGTCCTAGGGACAGATAAGGCAATTCATTATCTTTGGGGTAAACAGCAAATACACTAGTCTTTCTTTGGTACTCAGCCGGTGTCATCGTTTAGTATCCTCCTTGGTTTTTTTATCGTGGCAGGGCTTACATAACACCTGCAAATTATCCTGTTCGCAGAACAGCGTGGACACGAACCTAGCTAGATCTTCTTCCCTTCTCAGACTCCCTGCGGGGACTATATGATCTACACTGACTTCTTTAGCTGGCTTCCATTTCCTGCACTTAGCGCACTTATACTGCCACTTAAGTTTAGGATTGGACTTGTCCTTGCTGGCTCTTCTAGCATCATTCATGCACTGATAGATAGGTGCCCATCTCCTGCTCTTCTGTCTAAGAGCAGAGCGGATAAAACTCCAGAATTCCGCCTCTGTGTATCTACCTCCTCCCCTAGTACGTTCAATTATTTTCTTAGGCAAAGGCTCTTTCCATAGTAACAGAATCCTCATACTGTTTGGTTATGAGTCTGATTAGATCAGTGCTGTTCCATTCAAATATGTCTGGTAAATTTAGCACCACTATTCTCAGTGGAATAGATGGATACAGTTCTACTAGCTTTCTGTGGACGGAAGGCTCCGCGCACACTATCTCATCCGCCCAAGTAAGCAACACCTCATCTACAGGAATGAGTGCATGATAAGCATCTACCCCTGCTGCTCTGGTGTTATATCCATACTCTTTGTGTAGAGTATTAGCTATAGTAGGGCTCCTTAGCATCCCGGCGCTGCATAAGCACAGCACTTTCTTGGCCTTTGTTTGATATGGATTAGTTATATTATCTACACGCGCAGCTGTTATCATCATATAGGAGGCTCCCATAGTTCGTCTCTTTTGCGTCTAATCCACAAGAGCCTACCTATCTCTCTCAGCACCTTGTTAGTAGACTTACCTTCATAGCCATCGGGGTAATACTTGTCCCACTCATCTCTGACACAAGCATACAAAACAGATTCTTTAGTATAATCCTTTAGGACCTTTTCCGCTGTTTTAGGACCAATTCCCTGTATCCCTGGGATATTATCTGTTCTATCCCCTGTTAGCATCTGTAAGTAGAAGTTGCGTATAGCCTGCCTAGAGTCTATCTTATATTTAGCTCCCGTCACCCAATTGTAATGTAAGCCCTCTATCATGTCTAGGTCTTTATCTATCGACACTACTACTGCTTTTTCTTGCGAGTGTTCTTTAATTTCGTAGGCTCGTATTCCGATCTCGTCGTCCGCCTCTTGCCCGTCGATGATTTGGGCCCCGTGCACTTCTTGCATGTACTCCCGGATTTCTTGGTACCAGAGGGGCTTATCGAATTCTGAACGGTTTCCTTTGTAGGGTAGTATGGTGGCGACATCTTTTCTAAAGTTTCCTGATCCTGTGAGATAGAGATGAGAGTCCATTCCCACCACATCTTTAATCGCATCCAACGAAGTTTTAACCATTTGCAAACAGAAGTCAATGGGCTGAACAACACGCTCTCTTTCAATTTCAAGATCTTCTCCTTCACAAAGTTTACGAAAGTCTTTTAGCTCTTTACTACTATCCAGAGTAGTAGTAATATCGTGTGCAGGCTGCCTTACGTGGTAGTGATTTTTTTCCGCAGCAAAGCCGCAACGATAAACTAGGATGTCTGCATCTATTAGGCCGATCACTCCGTCTGACATAATACTTCCTTAGCCGGAATACTGGCTGCCATCTTCCACCAGTATCCTATCTCAACTAGTCGTTTGATTATGTTTATCAAATCTCTCCTCTCGTAGCAGTCTAGGTTGTTTCCATCGAAATAATCAAGACCGTACTGG
>ERZ869929.647-NODE-647-length-17782-cov-11.041011_pt1 | contig 17782 bp, 23 predicted proteins | sample MGYA00579312_ERZ869929 | MGnify/ENA primary metagenome ERZ869929 (study PRJEB32216, sample SAMN09231818) | wastewater metagenome | place: USA: Maryland | collected 2016-08-09 | study: EMG produced TPA metagenomics assembly of the PRJNA472060 data set (Reclaimed... | reverse complement strand
TGACCCTTCTTGGCAAACACCGTGTGGCGACGGAGGAACTCGCCCAAGTCCTCCATGGTCTGTGGCTTTTCCCCACTGAGCTGTGCCCGGTTGAGCCCCACGGTGTCGATCATTCCGCCCGTCAGGCCAGAAAGCGCTGTACCGATCACGGCCCCTGGAATGGTTGCCATCGCCACCTCGCCCATGGTGGGTTGCGGTGTCTCGTCCGGAGTGGAATCCATGGCCTGAGCAGCAGCGAGGGCTCCGAGGGTTCCGGCCACGCCGAACACCTCATCACCCACGGCCCGGCCAATCGCTCTGCCGTACTCCCGGCCAGTGATTTGCGGCGCAGCGCTGATGCCCAGCATGTCAGTGGCCGTATCGAGCAGCATGTCTTCACGACCCATCACCCGGCCGAGGTTGTACCCGAAGGAACCCTGAGGCAGGGCGTCTGGCCTGAGCCTGCTGCCAATGGCAGCACCAATGCGCCGAGATGCAGCACCACCCAGGGTCGCCGCACCGATACCGCCCAGCACGGCAGCGAGGCGTTCGGCTGGGTCCTGTTCACCCATGAATGCCACCGGGATGGCAATGCCGCCACCCACCAGGATCCCCTCGAGGAGATCCTCTCTGACGAACTCCGGCAACTGGGAGTAGGTCGTCACAACGTTCTGCAGCCACTGGGGCGAATTGGCCATGCGCCGCTGCGTCTCGGCCATGACCTGTTGACGTGCGGCGTTAGCCAATGCGCTCCCTCGACCACGGCCTAAGACTAGCGAGACTCACATCTACAGGGCCTCTAGGCCCTGGGGCAGCAGGGGCGTCACTCTGCAGGTTCTGACACTCCCGTCAGAACCTCGCCCTAAATGAACGGTGGCGCCTTTCGCAGCTCGCAGGCCTTGCGGACGGTTTCCTCGTCCACGTTGGCCAGGATGCTCAGCGCCTCAACGACGTCATCGTTATATTGACCTTCCGTGACGAGAGCATTGAGCACCTCGTCGCTCAGGCCCATCCGCTCCCGCATCCGCTCAGACACCGCCGCCTCCTGCAGGATCTCCAGGGGCCACGTCCACGGCTCCGGCGCAGGTGGCTCCTCCACCACGGGAGCAGCAGGGGGCGGGGAGCTAATTCGCTCGGTGGCCGCTTGCATGGAGGCCATCAGGGCGGGCAGGTCTCCGGCGACGGCTCGGTTGCGGATCCACTGATCCACGTCGGTGAGTGCCACGGCGCCGATGCCGTCCTCGAACTCACCGCTCTCGTAGAAGCGGTCCAGTTGCTCCATGGTCACGCCGAGCGCCTTGGCCAGGTGCCGCATGATCCCGAAGCCCACCCGATAGGGCGAGACGCCATCCCGGTCGTGGATCCGGAGGTACTTGTTGATGGTCCCTTCACTGATGCCCAGCGCCTTGCCCATCTGGCGGGTGGAGAGATCGTTGGCCACCATCGCCTGACGCACAGAGAGAGCCAGGCGCTCGCAATGAATGCGGTCCTCTGGGGTGCCGCGCTCGGGGAGGGGCTCGGGGTACGTCTTTCCCATATCGGATTGCTCCCTATTGGACCTCTCACCCTAGGACTGGGGAACGGGGTCTTCACAGGGTCTTCTGGTTTGGTATCGCGAGGTATACCGCGTGCCAAGGGATCTCGGGTGAGCTACCGGACTCACGAGGCTTGACGCGAGATCGCCCTACCAGGGGGTACCAGGGCCTACGCTCTGCGAGCCACGGCACTCACCAATGGCATCAGTTGCCTTTGCGCTCAATCCACGCATCACCGACAAGCCACCTATCTGGCAGGAATCCTTTGCTGACGGCTGGATCACCACAGAAGCCGGCGACCTTGCCGACCTCAAGGCGGCGATCACTTCGGGCACGGCGTTCGTTGCTGCCGCCCTGAACAGTCAGCACCGCAGCTCAGCCGCCTTTCTCCATGCAGACCTCGTCTGCGTGGACATCGATGGCGGCATGGACATCGATACAGCGCTAGCTCACCCCCTGGTGCAGCAGGCGGCGCTGATCTACACGACCCCGTCCCACCAGGACACTGAGGGTGGCCACCGCTTCCGGGTGATCTTTCAGCTGCCGCGCCGGCTTGAGGATCCCGACCTCTACAAGGCGCTGGCCACGCTGCTGATCCGCTCGCTGGGTGGCGACAAGTCCTGCTCGGATCCGTGTCGCCTCTTCTACGGGAACTCCCAGGCGCGGGTCCCTCTCTGGAATCCAGCAGCAGTCCTGCCGGACTCGATCATCACCGATGCCTACAGGGAACTGGAGGCCAACCAGCAACGCTTCAATCGAGTGGAGCTCGACTACGACGAGGCCTCGATTGAGCGAGCCATCTGGTGTCTGGAGCGTGTCCTGGAGCCCACTCGTGATGGCGAGAGGGACCGCTTCATCCGCATCACTGCCGCAGCTGCAGCAGGGGGCGATCTCCTGTTTCCCGCCTGGTCGGACTGGGCCTCTCGAGGGCATCACGGCTCCGGCAAGAACTCCCATCAATCCAGGGAGCGCTTCTTCCGGGGTATGAAGGGCACCTCGCTGGGGACGCTGTTTTTCCTGGCCTCAGAAGAGAGGCCCCACTGGCGAGAGGAACTACCTGAGGAGTTGCGCCACAGCGAGTTGGGTCGCTCGGTGTCGCTCCCACCCGGGGTGGCTGGTTATTCGCACGAGGATTTCCTTGGGGACCCAGATGAGGACGACGCCCCAGGGACAGCCTCACTGTTCGACCCCCAGCGGCCTTGGACCATGCAGCCGCCCCAAGCCCACAACGAGTCACCCGCCGAGGACTCCATCAACGAGGAGCAGCAGGGGGAGCCGGAGGCCGAGGCCGAGGGGGACCTCGTTCCCCGCATGTCCCGCAGGGGGCGCCTGCGCAGGGAGCGGGGCCGCAACGACGACATGGTCGAACTCATCAAGACCAGACTCCAGCGGCTCTACCCGGGTCTGCGGCTCAACACCATGAACCAGATGCTGGAGTTCGGGCCGGCCCACTCGCCACAGGTGGTGCATGATCCCTCGACGGCCTACGTGCGGGTCAGCAGGGGTGCGGGCCAGGTATTCGGCAAGCAGCTGGTTCATGACATGGCGATGCTGATCGGCTACGAGAACCGGTATCACCCGGTGACCACCTACATCGAGCGGTGCTCGGCAGTCGCTGAACCGGTGCCCTACTTCGACAAGCTGGCCTCCACGCTGATCGGCCTGCCACCGGACTCGCTCTGCTCTCCGCGCCTGCCCAACGGCCGGTACCTGGCGGACGTGATCCTGGAGCGCTTCTTCATTGGGGCAGTGGCCCGGGTCTTTAACCCCGGGGTGCGTCACGACTGGATGCCGATCTTGATCGGGCCCCAGAACTGCGGCAAGTCCAACTTCTTCCAATACATCACGCCGCCTGACTTCGCAGGGCAGGGCTACTACCCCTGGTGCTCCACCATCCAACAGGGGATCCGGCACCTCAAGGACCGGCCCCATGCCCTGCACGCCGGCTGGATCGTCTTGCTCGACGAGGCGGAGCGCTACTTCAAGCGGCAGTACGTCGAGGAACTCAAGAACCTGGTCTCGGTCTCGGTGGACCGCTCGGCCAGGAAATACGAAAACGAGCGGGAGTTCTCTCGGTCCTTCGTACTAGCGGGTGCGGCCAACAACTCCGACTTCCTGGCGGATCCCACCGGGAACCGGCGCTTCATGCCGATCACGGTGGCCGGGGTGCTGCGCTCTGGCGACAACCCCAACGTCAAGATCATCGACTTGGATCGGGTCAAGCGAGATCGCGATGCCATCTGGTCCGCCGCCTACAAGGCCTACTTGGAGGGCGCCACGCACAACTGGTCCAGCCATGAGCTGGCCGCGATGAACACCTACCTCGAGTCTTTCGGGGCAGAGAGTCCCATTGATCAGCAGGTCGAGTCCCTGCTCTCCACTCGGTTCAGTGGGTACTGGAAGGGCATCCGCTACGTCTCGCTGCGGGATGTCTGCGACTGGCTCGACATCCCCGTGCAAGCTCGCCCCGGCATGCAGCAGGCGGTCTCGGATTCGCTCAAGCGGATCGGCTACATGAGCAAGCAGGCCACCGTGCAGGGCGTGGTTCGCCGCATCTGGTTCGAGGAGCGCCATTTCGACGCCTCCAAGGGGCGAGTGCTTCCGCAACAGGACGGTCCTCGCGGGGTGGACGACGACGAAGTGGGCAACGACTTGGAGGCCATGCCGCCCTGGAGTCTCAACTGAGGCTCAACCATCTCAACGCGATTCTCAACTGTGCCCCTCGTTTGAGGGGCTTTTTGTTGCCGAGATCCCGCTCCAAGGCTCAACGTAAAGCAATGCGACAAAGTTTTCCCCAGTTGCAAATGAGAATAAGTTGGACCCTGTGAGGCTGGAATCGGTTGGGGCGCAACGGGTTTGGGCGAATCACGGGGGATTACACGGTCCCCAAAGAAACCCTATATAGGTGTCGTTCCACCCGGCGAGGGCTCAAAAGACATAGAACGCGGCATTGAGCGCCTTGACTCTCAGCTCGCTAGCCTCAGGTCAGCTTGGTAAGGAAAACCAAGAAGGAGGGGGAATTTCATAGAGAGTTTCTTTGGGGGGCGTGTAATCCCCCGTGATTCCCCGAAACTCCTTCCCCCGCAACCGATCTCAGCCTCACACCCCCGAAACACGTTTTCCACAGAAATCTGTGGAAAAGCCCGTTTTGTGGAAAACCTCTCCCTCTACCCCTGCTGCTCCAGCGGGCGTAAGCTCTGAGCGCCCCGTTGCTCACTACATGGGCCCCACCTCGCAGCTCAACCCCGCAGCGCTCTTTGACGACGATCTCGCCCTGTTGGAGCGCCATTTCCAGGCCGAAGGACCACCCACCGAGCAGGCCCTGGTGGATGCCGCCCGCCTGCTGCTCCGCTACCAGGGGAGCCCTACGGCCCAGGCGCACCTCTCGGTGATCCAGGCCCTCATGGACCGGTGGGAGCTTGACCGTGAAGGACTCTTCTCGATGTGCCGTGCCATCTGGGCCTCGCAGTGGAGACCTTCTGCGATGGAGCAGCAGGCGGGCGTCGGCTCGGGCGCCGATGTGGGAGCCGACTCCTGATGGCCACGCCTCCGCATCTCCGTGCCCCCAAGACCCCGAGGGACTGGGATCAGCGCTTCATTGAACTGGCTCGCCATGTGGCGGGTTGGTCCAAGGATCCCTCCACCCAGGTAGGCGCCGTGGCGGTACGGGAACGCCGCATCTTGGCCACCGGCTACAACGGCTTCCCCGCCGGGGTGAACGACGACATCGATCGCCTCTCAGATCGCGAGAGGCGCTTGGCGATGACGGTCCACGCTGAGCAGAACCTCATCGCCTACGCCGCTCGCCACGGGGTCTGCCTGGCTGGCTCCACGGTCTATGTCTGGCCCCTTACGCCCTGCAGTCACTGCGCGGCGAACCTCATCCAGGCAGGCATTCGCCACGTGATCGTCCCTGACGTGGTGGAACCACTGCGCTGGGCGGAGTCCTTCCAGCTCAGCCGCTTGATGCTCTCTGAGGCGGGGATCCAGATCCTGCGCTTGCCGCTCGATGGTTCAACGCCACCAGAGCAGCAGGGGGGCACCTTGCTGGAACTCCTGGATGGGGACTTGTAAGGCGGCTAGGGAGCAATAGACTGCGGCTCACGCAGCGCTAGCCCCAGCGCTCACCTCGTCATGCCCTCACAGCTCGCCCTCGGCACCCGCGTTCGTCACAGCAAGACCCGTGCGTCGGGCCTCGTTGTTGGCAAGGCGGAGCACACCGGACTGCTTTTTGCTCTGGTTCCCATCGCCCTGGAGGGCAGCACGCGAACCGAGCTCTGGCCGGAGCACCTCATTGAAGTGCGTCCACGCCGTGAGCAGCCGGTGGCCCTGGGTGGGCAGTTCAAGGCGCCCGAGGGTTATCCGCTGCGTACCCGCACACGTCCTGCTGCTACCAAGTCATGACCTTCAGCGTTGGTGACCTTGTTCGTGAACGCCCCCGCACCGGAGTCACTGTTGCGACCTCGGATCCGCAGACCGCCATGCGGCTTTCCCAACGCATGAAGCACCCACGGGTGGGCCGTGTTGTCGCAGTTGAGCAGCGCTCCAATGCCCGGGGTGCGAAATGCACCTACCTCGACATCATCTGGGACGGCCTGCAGACTCCCAGCCGCCACGGTGTTGCACGACTGGAACGCCTTCCCAGTGCAGCAGGGCAGTAGCCATGAAGTGTCCCAAGTGCGGGAAGGGTCCGATCCGGGTCACCATCACGCGTCACCCCAATGAAGACGTGATTGTCCGGTACCGCCGCTGCGAGGGATGCAACCACAAGTTCTTCTCGATGGAAGCATCACTCCCAGCGGATGCTGTGACCTGGGCGGGCCACGACATGATCCTCAGCGAGGAGTTCCGCTACCCCAGCTGGTACTAGCGCCCGGGAGGGATTCGAGCCTCGATACCTTCCGCTCAGACACTGCACTGCCATGGCGACCTGGGCCCTGCCGCCAAATCTGCACAGCGAGATCGGCAGCGGCCCGCTTTGCCCCATGGGTGAACACGCCATCGGCAGCAAGGACGGCCGGATCCCTCGGTACACCGACTCCCACGCCTGTGTGCGCTGCGTCTCAGCCCTCACCGAGGGACGTCTCTCGCTGGATGTCCGCCGCATTCATCCCCGCTGGCAGCGACGCTTCCTGGAATACTGGTCATTCGTGGACATCACCGACCACGACGAGTGCTGGGAATGGCGAGGCGCTCGGCATTGCCGCAACAACACGGCGATGTACTCCATCCCGCGTCACTGGAGCAGTACCCACCAGTGGGGAGCCCGTCGCGTTGGGGTCTGGCTGAGCTGGGGTGACATCGGCCGCCTGCCGATCGTGAACCTCTGCGGCAACCACAACTGCGTGAACCCACTCCACAGTCGCATCCGTGGCGTGCCGCACTTCTACAACGGGCTGCGCTTCGATGCGATCGAGCTCGACAGTAAGGCCGCCAAGCTGATCGATGACACCGGGGAGTTCTTGGCAGTCACCCGGCTCCGCGATCCCAGGCGGTTTGCCACCTTCCAGGAGATCAACGCCGACTGGATGAACGAACGGCTGGAGCCAATCGACACGGAGGATCTCGAGGAGCGCCTGCACCAAGAGGCAGCAGGAGGAAATCGGGATCCCGCCTAGACTCATGTGACGCACCAAGCAACGCTGGCTTGCTGAACCGATGTCATACGTGTACGGGCCCGGCCTGAACTGGTCGAGCGATATCGACGAGGACACCAAGAAGGCGTTCGAGGCGGCACGCGGAACCCATAGCCCCTACGGCTCGCCAATTCCAAACGAACTGGCCGTCGGGAAGCGCTGGGAGGATGACAAGTACGTCTACCAAGTCACGCCAGGCGACGATAAACAGCCCGGCTGGGGGGCTTACGCGCCTTCCTCTAATGCGCAGAAGATGGGCTCCACCGTTGGCAACGACGGAACGGTCTTCAATCCGAACGGCAACTTCACGGACTCCGACCGCAAGGCGGATCCCATGCTGGTCTGGAGGACTCCCAAGTCACCAGCGAGCTCTTCCCCTGCCGCCTCTGCGGAGCCCAAGGAGCAGAAAGATCGCTACGCCGAGGCTCGCCAGCTGGCTGAGCAATTCACCAGGCAAGGCGGCATGGGGAGCAGCTACGCCAGCGGGGTGCAAGGCTCTCCGGCGATCAATGTCTCAGGCTCTCCTCAGGACCTGTATGACTCCATCAACCAGAAAGGCAACAGTTATCTCGCAGATGCAGAAGCCAGTAGGAAACGGTTCTACAACATGGCCCGCCTAGGCAGCGCCGAGATGACTGCCGCAATGGGAGCAGCCGTGGACAACCTGCCCGACAACCTCAAACTCACCCAAGCCATGACGCCTGATGACATCCTGGCTTACGCCAAGAAAGCTGCTGGCATGTTCGGCCTCGCTTGACCCATGGCATCCCTCGCATCCGCGCCTGGTCGTTACGGCTGGCTTCCTGGCAAGGAGGTCTACAAAAGTGAATTCGAAGCCGCTCGCTCCGGCTTGGCAGCAGGGCAGGACAAAGAGCGTCTCAAGGCTGGCGACACCTACGGGGGTGATCGCTTCCTGGTGGCAGAAGACTCGTCCATCCCAGGCCGCTCGGAGACACCCGAGGGCTACGAGGAAATCGCCTACTACCCAGCCGCTGAGGATGGGCTATCCATCTCGTCGATGGGTGGCGACAAGCGGGTTCGCCTGCTGCGCAAAAACGCGAACACTCCGTCTGTTTCTGATCGGATCGCGATTCCTCAATCCAGCTCCTCGGGCCCCGAGTCCTGGGCCCAAGCACGCGGCTTAGCGGAGACCTACAGCAACCAGCAGGGCACGGGTTGGCTCTTTGGCGGAATCCGTGGCTCCGGGGAGTGAGCGCCCCAGCGTGCAGCAGGAGCAAAGCGCGGTAACTTCCGAGCAGATTCCTGCTGCTCCGTGCAACAGCCGTTTCGCTGCGAACTGATCGCTGCTACCGAGCAGCCGCAACGAGCCATCTACCTGGCGTTGCACAACGATTACTCCGAGGGCTTTAACGCAACAACGAATCTCTCGGAAGATCGCTGCGGAGAGATTGCTGTCAAGCGCCTACTTGAGGGCGGAAAAGGCCACTTCGGGGCACTAGAACATCCTCAGCTTCAGCTACTTCTCCAGGTCGATCACAACACTGCGATGCAGCTCAGGACGCATCGCGTGGGACTAAGTTTTGACTGTCAATCGATGCGCTATACAGGAGAGCGCATGATCAAGTGTGCAGCAGGGGAGATCCCACTCGCCGAGGTTTACTATATCCGCCCGCCCGGCCGCTACCACGACCGCCAGGGCGATCCGTACAACTGGGGTGAAAAGGAATGTGCCCTCACCGCTGAGATGGCCATGCAGTCCGTCAAGAATTACGCCCGTCTCCGGGAGCTCGGCGCCTCTGAGGAGCACGCCCGGGGAGTCCTGGGTACGGGGTACTACCAGAACTGCATGATCAGCGGCAACCTCCGCGCCTGGCTGCATCTGCTGGATGTCCGCTACAAGGCCGACGCCCAGCTGGAGATTCGCCTGGCCATGGAGCTGGTGGCTGAACAGCTCAAGCGCTGGGTGCCAGAGATCTGGGCCTGGTACGCCACCAACCGTCTGTCCAAAGCCCGCCTCGCCCCCTGATTCATGGCACGCCCCTCCCGCTACGAGCTGCTCACCAAGTTCTTCCCGGAGATCAACCAGGGATCCAAGGGCGACAAGGAAGCCGCAATTCGTTTCAACACCCTGGCAGCAGAGGCGATCCTCGCCGATCAGATCCGGATCTTTGACATCGGCTACGAAGCCGATGGCCCAGGCGTTCTGGTGCTGCGCATCTATGCCGGCGCCAAGGAATCCACCTACATCACCCTCGATGACCTGGGGGAGGATCTGGCCACCGCCGAGCGGTTCAACGACGAGGACACGGCAGACTTCCTGGCCGACGTCTTGGAGAAGGCCAAGGGCTTCAACTACGCCAAGGGTGTCATGCTGATGCTTCTCGACAACAGCAGCGCCCAGTTGTTCCTGGTGGACCGCAAGCACCCTGCTGCCTCCATCGAGGCGATGCTCAAGGAGTTCGCGGGTTGACCAGCGCCAAAGAGTCCTTGATCCCACCCGCCGAAGCGGTCAACACGGCCAAGGCGGTGATGGGCGCGATTGACCTCGATCCCTGGAGCAGCAGGGAGGCCAACGCGCACGTCATGGCGGCACGGTTCTACGAGAAGACTGACCGCCTCGAGCGGGTGATCCATTACGACTGGACGCCACCTGGGAAGGGCCGTCTGTTCCTAGCTGCCACCGATGGAGCCCTGAACTCACGGCGCCTCCTGAATCACGCGCTGCTCGAGTACCGCGCTGGCCGGGTGCAGCAGGCGCTGATCTGGATCGAGCACAACGAAACCCTGATCAAGGCGCCGTGGGTGTGGGACTTCCCGATGTGCATCCCATTTCGGCGTCTCAAGCCCCGCTACTACGACGAGGGCCTGGAGCGCCTGGTGGAGGTGGCTCCATCCGATTGGTCCGTGCTGCTCTACATGCCACCGGCGCATGACGTGCGCCAGGCGGCTGATGCGATCTCACGGCTCCACACGGTGTGCTCCACGATTGGCCGCGTCATCCAGGATGCCGATAGCGGTCAGACCATCTGGCAGCAGGGGTACGAGGTGCTGATGGGCAAGCCCTACTCCAACCGCAACTAGGCGAAGAGATCCACCGAGGTACCGGTGCCATCGCGAAAGCCACGCACCTCGGCCATCTCGGCACGGGCCCCAAACTTCTTGGCGCCCAGCTCGCCAGCGCCAAAGTCCTCAAAGATCTTGCCGCGATCCGCCCGATCAATGGCGCGATCCATAGAGACCTGTTGACCGCTGCCGATGCTTTGCAGGCCACCGGTGCTGCCGCCGTAGCGCTGCGCCTGGTAGCTGTTGGCACGCGCCACGGCCAGAGCCCGATCGGCGAACAACCTGCTCCTGGCGTTGGTGCCACCGGCGGCGCGGGTGCCGTTGTAGAACCGACTTTGCGTGTAGCGCCGATCCACGGGTTGCCCACCACTGAACACAGGGTACCTTCCCCGAAATGCGCAGCCCTCATGGCTTCCTCGCAGAAGACGCGCTTTGATCTGGTGCCATTTCAGGCGATCGGAGAAATCGCCGACGTTTTGGCTTTTGGTGCTCAGAAGTATTCCGCCAACAACTGGTGCCGGGGCACTGAATGGTCGCGCTACTACTCAGCGCTCTGTCGTCACATCTTTGCCTGGTGGCAGGGAGAAGACCTGGACCCAGAAACCGGCCTCTCCCACCTGGCCCACGCCGGCTGCTGCCTGGTGTTCCTCATGGAGTACCAGCGCAACGCATGGGGAACCGATGATCGTTTCAAGGGACCTGACGGTGAATCCTTCACCAAGCACGACGGCCGCACTGGTGAATCCATGGTTCAGCTGCAGCAGGAGCTGGATCTCTTTGGCGTGCTCCCCAAGCCGGAGCAGGACTACTTCAACACGGCCTTCGCCGTGAACTGGGACCAAGTCGGGTGCATCCCGGAGGGAATCGCCACCGATGAGCAGCAGGAGTGCTGCTTTGTCGGGCCGGATGGGGAGCCGATCTGCAAGCGAGCTCCCCGAATGGCCATCAATGACGACGACGACGGACTCACCTAGGGCATGGTGGCGCCAATCTGCTGGAGCCGCTCGCTGAGGGCGGCCAGCTGGTTGTTGATCGCCACATTCATGTCGGGCGGCATGGCCACCGCTCCGAAGACTTGCTGGGCCCGCAGTTGCTGTTGCGCCATCTCGGATTGGGCCTGGCGCTCAGAGTTGATGCGCTGGGCTTCGATCTGGGCAACACGAGCAAAGGCCTGCTGCACCTCGTCACGGCTGATCAGGTTTTGCGTGGCGCCCTTGATGCGCTCATCCATGGCAGCTGTGATGCGGTCCTCCAGCGCGAGAACCCTGTTCTCTTGAGCCTGCAGGCGTTCAGTCAGCAGCGATGACATCACGCTGGAATGCTTTTCCAGTGTTTCAGCGGTGACCTCCTTCATGGTGTCGTTATTGCGCACCAAGAGCGACTCAAGCCGTGAGAACCGCTCATCCAGGGTTTCAGAGCTGGTGGCCTTGATTCCGTTGTCGCTCATCAGGCGCTCCACGTTCCCAAGGCGCGCCTTGAGGATCTCGTCGCTCTGGCTCATGGAAAGCTTGCGACCTGCGAACAGGCCAACCAGAACAGCAGCAGCGCCAGCAATCAGGGTTTCCATCAGCGAATCACGGTGAACAGGGAGCGAGCAGCGGCAAAGGCGTCAGCGCCCTGGAAGAGGCCTTTTTCGACCACCTCGTCCACGGCGTTGTAGATCTTCTGCTCAATCGAGCCAGGCGCCAGCGACAGAGCACTCTTCCCTGCTGCCAGTTCGGGGCGATAGCGGCTCTGGATCTCCACCGCTGCGTAGCGGACCTCTTCCGGGGTCAGCGCACCATCGGCCAACAGGGCGGTGACGAGCTCCGTCACAAAGCGCACGTCACTGGAGCCGTAGCTCTTGATGTGCTCATTGAGCAAGGGATCGAGGACCGTGAAGGCACGACGAATGACGGGTAGCACCTTGCTCAGGCGTGCCTGACGAATCAGGGCACGGGTAATAAACGGAAGACTGACGCTCGCCAGGGTCAGCAGGACCGGCGCAGCAGTGGACAGTGATATGGGCATGGCCTGATGGCCGAGAACGCCCGCAATGTACCGAGTGCTCCAGTGCTCGCCGGGTTAAGCTCCGCGTCCTTCCCACTGACGCGTGACATAGTCGAGAGCGTTCCAGGCATCATCCACGCTGGCACCACTCTTGGGATTGACGTGCGTCGTGATGTGCGTTCCGAAGGTGCGACCTGTAATGCCTTGCGTGCCGATTGGAGCTCCCATGGGGAGCGTCATTCCAGGCCTGACATCAACTCGATCGAGGTGACCCAGGAGCAGCTCGTATTGCTTGCCGTTTTTCTCGAACATGCCGCTGACCCAGTTGCCATAGCCTCGGCCACCTTCCCCGGCACCCTGCCCCTGGAAGCCTGTCCCGGTAATCCGAATGGGCACCGGAGCAGGAATCGCGGCACCACGTCCGCCACTAAGGACGACATCCCAGCCAGTGGCTTCGGCGTCAGGGTCTCGCTTGCGGCTAGTCCATGCTCCGCCACCCGCTCCAGGCGAACGAGCTTGAGAGGCGCCCGCTGCGGCACCCACGCTGGGCAGGGTGTTCTGCGGCAGGCCCGTCGCTGGGTCGCTGATCGGGTCATCAGTCAGATCGCTGGTGTCAATGGGCTTACGCGCCGCAGTACCACCCAGAACTGCCGCTGCTACGGCACCCGCCAGGCGATCAGTGCCTCCACTGCTGGAACCCCCGGTCAGCCCGCTGGCAGCGATGCTTCCGATGTCGAAGGCTTTCGGTGCAGACTTTTCCACAACAGAAATCGCACCGGGATCCTGCAGGAAGGAATCACGCAGGGAACCAGCTGCCAACTGAGCAGCAGGGGCGGTGATACTCGTTGCGCCGCCAGCGCCAGGAGTGATGCTTGGCAGTGCGCCACCCAGAGCCGTGCTCAACCTCGTGCGCGCTCTTTCATAGAGATCGCCACCGGGCTTCATGCGCTTGGCGGCCTTGTCGCTGTTGGTTCCAAAGCTGTCCGTGCCGCTTTGATGGGGATTACCCACCAGCACCGTGCGGTACATCTCGGTGACGCCGTGCTCCCCGGGTCGGAATCCGCGCTGCTGAAAGTATTTGCCGACATACGGCATCTGTTGTGCTGCCGTCATCGCGCCACCCGGCAAGCCAACCTCTTTGCGGGCGCTGGGACCGAACTGAATCAGGCCACGGTATTGACCACCCGCCCCGCCCCAGATATTGGGATCTCCGCCGGACTCCAGTTCAATCAGCGCGCCAAGAGAAGCGGGATCAAGACCCAGGGACCTCGCCTGCTGCACCAGGGCATTGGCATCGTCCTTGGTCCACTGATAACGAGCCATGGTCTAGTCGGGAAAGCGTTCTCCGGGCTCCAGGCCACCGACCACGATGTCCTCGATATCCACCCCTATTGTGACGCCTTCTTCCAGTTGCCTCAGGTACTCCCCGGCTTCCTCGTCGGTCGGGACGTAGCCGAGAACGGCCTTGAAATCCTCTTCGGTTTCAGGCGGCGCAAGCCGATAGATCTGCTCCGCCTCGATGAAGGAACCGGTCTGGTGAGCGGCGATCTGGTACATGCGCTTGAGCAGGAACCGCTCCTCCCAGGAGCTCAGCAGGGCCCGGATCAGATCGCGGCGATCCATCTGCTGAGCGACCTGGCACAGTCGCACCAGGAAGAACTCCTGATCCTCCGAGAGCTTCGGCTCCATGACTCACTCCTCTTGATTCCAGCGCCGGGCCTGGGTCGCCGGGGCATTGCAGCCACTGCAGAATGCGTGCCTCTCGGTTTGGGCAATAGAACGCTTGCTGGCTGTACCAGGAGCGCCAGTTCCGCTCGGAACCCTTGTCTGCATTACAGGACCGGCAGGCCGGTACGAGGTTGGATCGCAACGTACTGCCGCCGTGGGCCCTGGGCCTGACGTGATCCAGCGTCAGCGTCAGCGGCGATCCCTTGCTGTCCTGGCGCTTGCCGCAGTAGGCGCAGCAGCCCCACGCCTCCTTGATTGATTGCCTGAACCGTTTACGCGCAGACCCAGCTGAAAGGTCAACCAGGAGGAACAGGTAGCTGTCCCAGCGTTCCGGCACCATGCGGCGCAATCGGCTGTCCAACTCTAGGAAGCGCACGTCGCGAGAGCTTCAGCGCTCAGGAGCCGTAATATCGAGCGACCCGGCGCTCACCCATGACAGCCCTCTACCGCGTGCAAGCCCTCACCACCAGGGGGCAGCAGGTGCGAGCCGTCGTCAAAGCCCGAAGCATGGACGACGCACGGTCCCTCCTGCGGGAGCGATTCCCCGGGGCGTGCGTCGTGGCTGAGCTGGCTCAGCCCTCGATGACGAACTCGCGCCCCTTGGCGTCGGTTTCGAACTGACCCTGGCGCAACCCCCAGCCCAGGGCCTCTCGGGCGACATCGGGCAGCAGGGGCTGCCAATCAATCTCGCCCTCGGGTCCGACTCTCAGGCCAACCCGCTTGGCGCCGGTGTCGAGGTGAATCGTGATGCCGAGATCCCACAGGGCGTTGTTCACCGCGCATCGCTGCTCAGGGGTGGATTCGCCGTTCACCAGCGCCTGACGTAGATCATCCAGGGCGTCGTTCGCACGACGTAGATCCAACGGCGTCTCTAGGTTCAGCAACTCCACCCGGGCATCAGCGAGCTGGTTCTGCAACTCGGTGATCTCCTGCTTGATGGCATCCCGCCTGGGCAGCAGCTCAAGGAACGCATCGCCGCCGTCCTCCATTAGGCGTGCCAGGTTTCGCGTGAAGTTTTCTTGCCGATCCAGGGCCAGCTCCAGCTCCTTCTCTCCATTGCGGATCCGTTGCCGCAGGTGCTCCGCGTCCTGGTTGTTCTGCTGCGAATCAAGCAGCAGGGCGAGCTGATCGCGCCGCAGGCGCACCAGGACATGGGCGGCAACGTGCTCCATGCGAATGCCAGGCTGCCGGCAATCAAAGGCCTGGCCCTTGCTGCGAGCAATGCAGCGCAGATAGCGCACTTTGCGTTGCTCGCCTGAGACCCAGTTGGCCTGGTTGCTCACTCGGTGACCGCAAGTGCAAAATGTGAGGCGCTGGCCAAACCAGTGCATGGCCGTGTTGCAGCTCCGCATGACCCGCACATCGGTACTGGCTCGGCGCGCTGCCAGCGCTCGAACCGCGAGAACATCCTCCTTGGAGACAGCAACCGGGAGGAAGTCTTCAATCAGCTCGCCCCGCTTGTACCACGGTGTCTTCGTGAGATCCGCCTCCTCGGGCCGCAACGCGCGGCAGGCGCCAAAGCTGCGGTCTTCCGACTGAGCTTGCAGGCGAATGGCGCCGTAGGCCTGATCGTGCTTTACGAGGGACTGCACGGCGGACTTGGTCCAGCGCTTGTCCTTGCGCAGTGGGGGGTGGCCCTCGTCGTTGAGGATCTTGGCCGTTGCCGCGTAGCCGTGATCCTTCAGTAACTCAAAGGCCCGCTGCACGCCGCTGACCTTCTCATTGAACGTGTAGCCCGTCTCCTCGCTGTAGTCGCACCACGAGGGGCAGAAGGCCCTGGGACGCTTGATCACCCCCTCACGCAGCAGGGCCCGATGAATCTCCCAGCTCCTCTGCATGCGGTGTTGCAAGCGGCGACTGTGCTTGTTGGCTTCTTCGATTCGGATGATCAAGCGCATCATCCGCATGCCGCCATCCTCGCTGATGGACCGCTGGTCGTAGAACTCCTGGTCTTCCAGCGACAGGATCGTTACCCCTGAGCGAAACAGCGGGATCAGAACCCGGTCCAGCGCGTCGAACATCGTCAGGCGGCTGATCCGATCCAACGCCTCGATGATCAGCAGGGGGTGGGAGCCGAGCTGCCCGGCCTCCGCCAGCTCGAGGAGCCGGGACAGATCACCGCCGCGCCGCAGGTGGTCACCCTTGTAGGCGCTGCGGCCGGCGTCCACCAGACGCAACGAGGTGTCGAGCTCCAGGCCGTGCTCCTCGCAGAAGGCCTCGGAGTCTTGGATCTGACGCATCACGCCCTGGCCGGCGCGGGCCTGGCTGGGCAGTGACACCCGGTTGTAGGAGAACACCCGTCCTACGTTGATCCCCAGGGAGGGGACGTACCGCACGCCGGGTGGCAGGTCGGTTTCATTGCTGCGAAACGGCGCTCGAACCACGGCGTTGCGATACGGCACGTTGGTGATGGTATCTCAGATGCCCATACACCATACCCCTACAGACGTAGATGGCGACTGGGGTCTCAGCCCGTCAGCTCCTCCTCAGGCCACTCCTCCCGCTGCTGCTTTAACAGCTCGATCGCTGTCATGACGAGCGGCTTGAGTTGGTGGGCCGGCGGGTAGAACCGCAGCAAGGCGCGTGCTTCCCGGCGAACCTCCCCAGGGACGCGCGGCGTCTGGGAGGGATCCACCAGCTTGAGCAGCAGGGAGCGGGTCCCGGTAATGGCCTGGGCCTCACGACACAGGAGCATCGGCTTGGGGCGTTACGGGATCAGCGATCATTCCGGCAACAGCGGCTCGCCAGATAGGGTCTTGCCATGCCCGCTCGATTTCAGCGACCATGAATTCGGCGAGGTCTTTTTTGAACTGCTCCATCAGGCCGGTATACGTGCTGCGCAGGCCCTGGGGAGCCGAATCCCGCCGGTAGATCTGATAGAGGAAGTCCATGAACTCTGCGCGGTTGCGATCGAGCTGAACAGAATCCTGATTCGACGTGAGATCAATGACCCGAGTAGCAGCAGGGGGCTGATCGGTGGACATGGCCTCAGAAAGAAGTGACCCAAGGTACCCAGCTCAAGACTCAGCCACCGATGGTGAGACTGCCGGATCCGGTCCATCGGTAGATGCGGTAGCCACCAGAGACCGTGACGGTCACGGTGCCTGTGGTGGCGTTCAGTGGTGGATAGGTGTCGGGGTAGCGAATCACGACGACACCGCTGCCACCAGCTGTTGAGCCACTCGAGGTGCCGCAAGTGGAGTTTGCACCATTGCCCCGGTTGGCGATGGGTGCCGATGGTGCGCTGGTGCTGGTGCTGGCTGTACCCCCACGGGCGTAGGAGATGGATGTCCCGGTGATTCCGCTGGTTGCCGAGGCCAGCTGCCCCCCGTTGCCACCGGCCCTCAGGATCCCAGCGTCAGAGGTGCCCGTTCCACCCGTGGAGCCATTTCCGCCGAAGCTGGTTGATGTAGCGAAACCACCGCTACCTGGACTCCCGGAGTAGCCCACGCGGTTGATCAGCGCACCGCCGCCGCCGCCCGAGCCGCCGTTGCTGCCGTTCTGGCCATTAGCTGTTGGCTGGCTGGCGTCGCGCACGTTTCCATCGCCACCACCGCCGCCGCCGGTCGCAGTGACCAGAGATCCAATAGAAGACGATCCACCATTGCCACCAAAGCTGCCACCGCCGTTGCCCACCGTGATGGTGTACGTCCCTGGGTCGAGAACCAGCCCAGAGCCCGTCCTGTACTGACCGGCGCCGCCTGCGCCGCCGCCAGCGACAGATCCGGTCAGTACATCGGAATAACGACCGCCGCTCCCGCCGCCACCGCCGACCACGAGGTAATCCACGATGATGCGGACCACGGAGCTCAGCTCACCTGTGGCGCCGCCCGTCATGGTGATCACGCCACCGAGGACAGCAGGGGAGAAGCCGGTGGGGTGACGCGTGGC
>ERZ869929.646-NODE-646-length-17787-cov-9.124746_pt1 | contig 17787 bp, 31 predicted proteins | sample MGYA00579312_ERZ869929 | MGnify/ENA primary metagenome ERZ869929 (study PRJEB32216, sample SAMN09231818) | wastewater metagenome | place: USA: Maryland | collected 2016-08-09 | study: EMG produced TPA metagenomics assembly of the PRJNA472060 data set (Reclaimed... | reverse complement strand
ATTAATGAATTTAATTGTGGTGTTTGTGGGCATAAGTGGTTTGATAAAAAGTCTATTGTTTTTGAGGTGGATTAAATGGTTATGCGCGGGTATTGTATGTCAAGAAAAGAAAGGATTATTAAAAGAGAAGCTCAAATGCGTGAGTTTGATGAATGTTGTAAAGATTTAGGTTTGAAACCAACTACGGCACGTGATAGATATGATTTGTTAAGATAGTGCGTTTGCATTATCTTAATCTTCTTCTTTTTTTTCGTATTTTCTTAAATTGCTTTTGTATTGATTAACCTTATTTTGTGTCATCCTTTCTTCTTCTATCAAACGTTTAATTAATTTTCTTTTCTCAATCAACGCTCCTTTGTTCCAATTATACATTAAATAGTCTTTCAAAAAACCCATGCGAATCATCTCCTAAATATAATTAAAAGCAATTTAATTAACGCCATACTTTTCTTTCATTATCTTTCTAATATCTTCTGGCATCAATTCAAACGTATCCCTGATATCACTCAATTTTAACTCACACTTATCTTTCTTAATATTATTAATCCAGACAGGTAAAGGTTGAAGATTACTCAACTGATTTGCTTCCCTAATACTAATTAAAGGCGATTTTTCATAATCAAACCACGCCTGAGGTTTTATATGGTCTATAACCCAATAGGTTTTATAATTAGACCAGGACATCCCTAAACAGAATTGAGACTCTAAATGTTTTATTAAATCTTGTGAAGTATAATTTAATAAATCTATTGTTTTTTTATTTGCTTTCAAACACCCAATCTGTTTTCGTATTCTGCTAGACATAAGTGTTTTTAATCTATAATTTAAATCTTTTTGTCTTCTTTCTCTCTCATGAGCATTACGCTGAGGTCTATGAGATTCCCTGTAAGCTTTTTTCTTAGCTAAAATCAAATCTCTATTCTTAGCTCTGTATCCAATACCATAATTTTTTACATTTTCTTTATTATTTAAATAATATTTATTTTGTTGTTTATGTCTTTCTTCTTTTGTTCTTTCCCAATATTCTTTATGGTTTTTTAAAATTTTATCTTTGTTTTCTAAATAATATTTTCTACGATGTTTTTTTTCTTCTTCTTTATCTTTGTATGGCATTTAAATCACATTCTTTCCCATTCTATTTTGTTTAAAGTTTCTGGTGTATTACAAGCCTTAAACATTTTTGGTTTCATCACTGCCCCTTCATGACCTAATTGTATTGCTGTCCATACGTACATTGGTATTTTTTCTTTTGTCACAGCCATACTGAATATTACATCTTCGCCTACCATTCTGCCGCTATTATCGTTTCCTAATTTGAATAGAGATGGTCCATACTTTTCGTATAACGCCATGAGTTCTTTTCCTCTGCATAAGAAGAATCCAAAGCCCACTGCATCGACTTTAATTAAAGCGTTTTCTTGTGGATAATTGTCGGCTAATTTATAGTCTTTTCCGTCAAAGTACATGTAAACGGGTTTGTTTGCTATACTTCGTTTGGTTAGGTATAGTCCTGACAACATTGCAATGTTTCTTCTTTTCATCATTTGTAGTGATTTTTCAAAGTCTTCTATTTTGTATACCATATCAGAGTCTATCCATAATACATAATCTATCGGTTTTTGTTTGTGTATTTCGTATAAGTTTTTAAGAATTAATGCTCTTCCTTCGTGCAGGTATGTTGCTATGCTTGATGAGAAGGATACATCATAGTTGCGGTTTAAGTGTGAGTATAATTGCATTAATGAGGTAAAGCTTTCTGCTGTAATCTCTCTATTAATTGGTATGGCTAAAGCGATGTGTTCTCTTTTGCCTTCTTTATTAAATGTTTTGGTTGCGAATTCGTGTCGTTCTGCTATCAAATCACTTATTGCCACATGGTTTTCGTCCATTAGTTTTACAATCTCTTCTATTTTCATATTAATACCCTCATGTTTATTATCGTGTTTTTTATTATTCTATAATTGTCTGCTGTTGATTTTGAGTCCCAGTTTGCTAAAATTATTGTGTCTGGTGTCTCTCCGATATATTTTCCCCATACCTTCACTGGTTCTAAGTCTTTTTTTATTGCTAAATCGTGGTCTACTCCGTCTTCTTCTTCGTGGTCCCAAAATTGTATTTCTACTATATCTCCTGGACTAATTATTGCTGTCATAAAATAGTCGGCAGGATACCCAAGTCTTTAGACTTGGGAGGAATGCCCGCCAACTCCCTCCTTTGCAGTTCCCCATTGCTGTGCCATTGCATCAGCAATTTTAGTAAATGTTCTACTTCTGTTTTTCCATTGGTCTTTTCCTGGTGGTGCTCGCCAAACCATTTCCCACTTTTTTAATTCCTCTTTGTCTTTTGGTGGAATTAAAACATCAGTTGGTTGTAATAATGGTAATCCTTTGAGCCATAAACAAATTCCTTTCTTTTGTTTTTCTCCAAATTGATAAGGTTGTATTTTCTGCGAGTATTTTATTCCTATTTGTTCTGTTCCCCATTTGTGAGGTAATGGATTTTCAACTGCTATTTTATCTATTGGTGCATTTAGTAGTTGTTTGAAAAAATCTGTTGCATCTTTTAGTTGTTCCCATCTGCCTGGTTTTTCAAAGAGCCATCGTGCCCCTGAATTTGCTATGTAAGTGCATGGGGGGTGTGCTATCATCATATCCCAGCCATTAAGATGTTTTAGCACATCATCTTGTATGTGGTTTCCTGGTATTTCAGTTGGGAGTAAATCGCAACTCCAGGCATCGTGCCCTTGTTTTTTAAATGCTTCTCGGACTATTCCTGAAAATTCGCAAGCAATGAGTATTTTCACTTTGACCACCTTGTGAGTTTGGATTGTTGTGTGAAATCTCCAATCTTTTGAGTTGGAGAACCATAAACGTTATAGTCAAAAACATCTTTGCCTTGTTGCTCTAAGATGTATCTTTTTACTGCATCTTGGCTAACATGCCCTGCTGAACCGCAATAGTATCCTTTTGCCCATAAATGTTTGAATGGGCGAGTTCTTTTAGCGTATCCTAAAAATTGTAGTTCTTTGAAAATTCTGCGTAATTGTATTGAGGTATTTCCTTTAATTTGTTTTACTATATGTGCTGGCGTATCGGTTGGTTTTGCCCCAACGAATAAGTGAATGTGGTCAGGCATTACTTCAAGTGCAAGTAATTCTATTTTCAAGTCAGCACATTGACCAGTAATTAATTCTCGCAAAATATTAGCAACATTTCCAACTAAAACTTTTTTACGATATTTTGGTATCCAAATGATGTGGTAATTAATGTTGTATTTGCAGTGTGAGCCAGTTCTTACAGTAGCAATTTTAACGTGCAAATCGTATTTTTGTGGATTGAAATGTGGATATTGATTCTGCATATTATTCACCATCTAACTGGAAACCGCACACTTTAGTGTGCTCGGAGGACGTCATTTGTATTCACATCCTTCTGGTGCTTTGGGTGGTATTTCAATTCTTCTTCCACATCCATCACACTTATATTGTTCATAATACATTTCTCTGCAATGCCATACCATTTGTACGTATTGTATTAAACATCCACATTCTTTACATATCGCATGTGTCATTGTTTCACTTCTTGTGGTGGCGTAACTTTATATATTGGACACATGTATTCATCCGTTATGCCTTCTCTTACATAATCTGCAATCTTTTTTAATTCTTCATCATTCTTAATATAATTAAAGTCAATGTGTCCATCTGTTACAAACTTTAATTCTGTAATCACTCCCATTCCTTTAGTTGCGTCTTCAACAATGCAATTGAAGGGGTAGTGCATTTTGAAGTACAAGAAATGTGCATACCTTAATGCTATTTCTTTATCTGCTTCAAATACACCATTTTTTAATACATGAAAATATTCTTCTTGCGTAATTGGTGTGCATCCAAATCCTTTGTTTCTATAGAACGCCTCTCCTGCTATAATTAAAGGGCGTCCTATTGCTGCTACCTCAACTCCTATTTGACTTGTATATGTTACACACACGTCTGATAATTCAGCTAAGCAATATGAGTTTATTTTTTCCTGGCTTTTAATTAAATGTACGTTTGAAGGTAGTTGTGGTACAATCTTTAATATTTCGTCTTGTAATTGTTTTGCTCCTGCGAATCCCCAATAGCGTGCATCTGCTGGATGAATCCTTATAAACATTTCTATGTCGGGGTTTTTTGCTGCATAGTCAATCGATTTTATGCACCAATCCTGTACATTACAGAATATAGTGTCTTTGTCCACTGCTGCTGTGTCCCACATCACGTTTGTGAATAGTGTTACAATTCGTTTCTTTTTATCACGCAATTCATCATATTTTATGTATTTCTTTGTTAAGTCTAAGTCGTCTGTTTGTGTGTCTTGGAATTTTTGTGTTGTGTTTCGTGAAGTTCTTCTGTCTTTTAAATAATTCTCAATGTCTTTTGTTTCTTGTTCCGTCAATGCAATATCTTTCATCGCATCAAATCTGTTATCAAAATTGAATGTGTTTATTGGTTCATTTGCCGTTATGTATAAGTGTTGTGGTCTTGCTGCTCTTTCATAAGTCACAATTCGTGTTTTTCTAACTTTACACATTTCTACCAGTATTCTTTCTGCAAAAAATATTCCATTCATACAAAATACTGTATCGGGTTGATGTTGTGTTAATAGTCTTTCAAAAGCATCTATGTAATATAATGCTGTTGAAATGTTGTCGTAAAAGAAACTTTGGTATTCTGGTGAGTCTTCATCGATGGTGTGTGCTTGTCTTACACAACTTGTTCTTACGAGTTTTCCTACAGTAATACCTTTATAAACCAAGGTTTTTAGTTCTTTAATTGTTGCTTTACCTAATACTCGTTCTATTTTTTGTAAATCTTCTGTGGTGAAATAATCTTCTAACCTAACATTGTTACGCACTTGAAACATTTTAGTTGCTTGCTCTCCTGTTTTTGCTGAAATATGAGAGTGAATGTGTTCATACATTCGTCCAGTCTTTAAATCATCTCCACCAATGGGACTTGTTAAATTAACACAAATGACTTCGTCTTGATTCAACTCCATGTGTTTTGCTAAACATTTCTCCCAATATTGATGTATTACCCAATTTTTGAGATTAAAAAACATTACTTTAGCCATTAATATACTCTCCTTTTGTATGTTATTTCTTTACAATTTTCACAATAATATTCTTCAACATGCACATGAATGTTGCCAATTTTTTGCTTAAACTTTGCTTTCGCACCACAGTTTTTGCATTTGATGGTCCGCATATTGTTCCAACTCCGTACATAAATTTTTTAAATGCTATTACGTCTTCTTCAAAGAAGTCTATGTTTCCTTCAGAATCTACTGCTACTACTTGTCCTGCCATGTATTCATTGAATTGTTCCCAATTTCTGTCCCCAATGGCTTTACGCACTTTTTTCTCGTTCATTGTCAACAATCCTTATGAATCTTTTTCCTGCTTGTTTCCATTCTGTAAAAGCGTATGGTCTGTTTGTTATTAAGAACAATACTAGTGTTGTTGCGTGTGTTGTATTTTCATCAATCATATTGTATCATTGCTCTTCGAATGGTTTGCGTGTTAAATTTAATGAATCTAATTTCTTTTTTTCTTCTTCTGTCACAATTCTTTCGTGTGTTCCTAATGCTGTTTCGTACGCTCTTATATCTCTCACTAATGATTCTAATCCTTGTGGTTCTAGTGATGCTGCGTGGTCTCCACCTTTCATTGTTCTATCAAGCGTAAAGTGTCTTTCTATTATTTCTGCACCCATTACTACTGCTGCTAATGAAATCGCTATTCCGTTCTCGTGTCCTGAATACCCTATCTTTGTTTCTGGAAACATGTGTTTTAAGGTTTGAATATTGCGGAGATTAATAGTATTAAAAGGAGCAGGATAAGCAGGAACACAATGTAAGATACTGATTTGTACATCTCCTTGCTTAAAAATATTAAAACTCTGTTCAATTTGTTCATAACTCGACCCTCCTGTAGACATTATTACTGGTTTATTATATTCTTTAGCTTTTTGTGCTAAATATGTAATTAAAGGGACATTATGCGAGTCTGCTGATTGTAGTTTTAAAAAATCAACCATTGGTGCCATTTCGTCAATTGATTGTTTGTCCCAGCATGATGCTCCAAACTGCAGTCCTAATTTATGTGTGTATTCCATTAGTTCTTTATGTTGCTCTACACTCAACTCTAATGCTTTTCTATGGTCCGTATACGTCCTTCCAAAGCTGTTTGGTCCTTCATAAATTTTTTGGTTTGAATACTCGTTTAACGCCCCAATGTTTCTTTTTTGTACTTTTACCGCATCTACTCCTGCCATCGCAGCTTTTCGTATCATTTCTTTTGCTATGTCCACTGAACCTTGATGCGAACAACCCAATTCTGCTATAATAAATGTTTTGCTCATTTTTTCCCTCTTTTGTTTTTTAAATATCCTGCTAAAATTATTGAATAATTCGCCAAATCAATTAACGTATCTTCTATTGCCTCATCTTTAACTTTAGATTCTTTGTCTATTAATTGTCCAATACGAGACATTTTGTCACACATACGAACCAATATTGCTTTTTCTAATGTACATACTCCAATTTGTTCTGCCAACCTAAAATTTTTGTATGGGTCTTCATCCCCTGCATAATCATGATTCTTTCTTACTATAGTCTCTCTCATTTGTTTTGTTACTTCATCAAAATGTTCCAATATCGCATTACTCATTTTAGCACCTCACATATTGCCATTATTGCTCCGTATGGTTCTTCTACATTCATTTGTCTATAAAAGTACCAGTCTATTATCCAGTATTCATAATTAAATTGTTTCGCTAACATTTCGCTGAATGTTTGTTTTGTATGGCATGCTATGTGGTATGGGTTTGTTGGTGATTGTCCTACAAAGTTTGATAGTGGTGTTGATATAAAATATGTCGTCTGTTTGTTGTTGTTTGTTAGGGTTTGTAGTATTTCATTTTGTTTGTCTAGTGTTAAGTGTTCTATGCAGTCTATTAGTGTAATGACATCATGTTGTTTTTGTAACACTTCTGGGTTTGTTGTGAATGTTACATTAGTTGCTTCATTGTTTTGTTTTGCATATTCAATTGCTTCTTCTGATATATCATAGCCCGTTATGGTTGCTTTTGGAAATGCTGTTGCTAGTAACTTTGTTCCATATCCTGCTCCGCATCCGAAGTCTAAAATAGTTGCAACATTTTTGTCTTTTAGTTGGTCTGCTACAAAGTTATATCGCATTATGTGTCTTGCTTTTTTTTCGTCTACTGGGTCTCCGAGTTTATAGTACAGCCGTTCTTTTCCTTGTTCAACCATATATATTTATATAGGCGAAAGGTTTATAAATGTTTTGTTTGGTTTTTCATTTGTTCATATTGTTTCTTATTATATATTCCTCGCCACGATACACTGTTTGGTCCGTAGTTGTCTCCGAATGGCAGTCCAGTCCGTACTTTGGTTTGTTTTGAACGTGATACAGAACCTCTTCCGAACTTCATCATTTCTTTTGTTTTGTTCCATCCTTTGTTTTTTCTGTCCGTCCTATAACATTTTTTTGAACAATATGTCTGTCCTTTAGTTTCTTGTTTGCAGACTGGACAAAACATTCCTTGGTTTGTTCGCCAGTATGAGAAAAATGTTTCGTTTACTTTCCAATCGATTGGTGAGTCTATTTCTGATGGCAGTTCTCTATTAATAATGTAACATCCAGTTTTTCCAAAATACCTTGTCTGTTCTATTAAAAAAGGTTTAGTTTTAAATATATAAGCTCCTATTTCAGTCACTCTTTTTTCCATATCTTGTCGCATAAGTCTTTTGTTTTGGTCTCTTTTGAACAAAGTGTTGTTGTTTGTTCCTGTGTATAAGTGGCATGGTTTTACTAATCCTAAACTATCAAATTTTTGTAATTCAAATGTTTTGTGTGCTTCTAACATGTCTTGTGTTGTTATCCATGGGCTGGTGCATTGTAAAAAAAATGTTGTATCAGGCATTGTTTTTTCATCGAAATGTAGAAGCAGTGCTTGTTTTATTGCGTCTTCACTGCTTGATTTGTCTCCAGATATGTCTGCAGGTCTTTTAACAGCAATTGCTCCATATTTTTCAGCTACTTTAAGAATTTCATCAGAATCACTAGACACTAACACTTCGCCTAAAGCTGTATCTTTAGCAGCCATGATACTCCAAGCAATCAAAGGATGTCCACAAAACAATTTAATGTTTTTGTTAGGAATACCTTTAGAGCCTCCGCGAGCAGGGATAACAAAGACGACATTACTCATATATTTCCACACTATTTTTATTGTTTTCTATTTAATAACTCTTCAGATTCTTTCTTAATTGGTTTTATATAATTTTCTGTTTTTAACCAATAATATTCTAAAAAAGGAGCAAGTCTTTTACTTAAATACCTTACTGCTCTATCATCTATGTATGCAACAGCTTCTGGTTTACCAAATACAATATAATCTATTTTTTCAAACAAATTATATTTCGCCAACCAATTATATAATTTTAACCTATCCTGTTCTTTTCTTGAAGTATATATTGTTAAACTATAACGTTCCACAAACAATTTATTAATTAATGCAACCATGTCATCATTAGGTTTTCCAAAATTATCATCGGAGCATAAAGTCCAATCAAAATCTATGCAAACGGTATTCGCCTTACTCATTCAACCACCATACATAATATTAATAAAAACATTTAAAAACTAATCGGAACAAAGCAATTCATCTAAATCTTCAAAAAGTTCAGTTTTGTTAGAATAATGGTCTTGTAAATCAATTCCAGCTATATATTCTTTCTCATGAGCTAAAATCCAAAAAACTAATTTATTACTGTTTTTTTTAGAACCCGTAAACAAAATTTGACAACAATCAGCATATTTACTACAGACAAGTTTTATGTTGTGATATATTGAACGATTGCTCATTTTACCAAATAAATTTGGTGTTTTAAAAAAGCTTTCTCTATCACAATCCGCAAAAATAACTATGTAAGTTTTATTTAACCTTGCTCTATCTAATTCATTACAGAATCTATTTGTTTGAGAAGAAAATGTATTTTTTAAATCCCCAATTGATTTTCTCTCTATAACAATATTCCCTGATTCGTAATCTTCTAAAGCATAATCTCCAAAATCTAATTTTTTACTAATATAATTTTCAAAACAATATGGTTGAGACTCTCTAGTATCTATTATTATTGGCAAAGGAGTTGAGATTATTTTGTTAGAATAACTATAATTAATTCTTGGAACATAAGGCACCCCTGCTTTTTTACAAGCTTCAACCCAACTCCCAAAATATTTGTGATAAGTTTGGTAATTATATTTTCCGTTTGTTCGCATTAAGTTTTGGGTTACATAACCATTATATTTTTTATGAAGATTTCTTAACTCTTCTAATAACTCTTCTTCAGCATATTTTAAACAACCTTTATTTTTAGGTATTTTACCACGAATAGCTAAACCAAAACATTTTTGAGAACAAAAAAAGTATTGGAAATATTTGTCTCCTTTAAATTCAAGTTGTTTATTACAAACACAACAAAACATAGGATAAAATGTTTCAAAATATTTTTTCATAGTAATGTCTTTATGTATTCTTATTATGTGTGATGCTAAACCACGTGGATTTTTAGCAACAAATCCACATAGTTTGCATGTTTTTTTATCAGATTCTGAAACATTACATGTTTTCTTTTGCTTCATTCCACAACTTCTCCGCATACTTATCTAACACGCCACATCTTTTTTCGCCCAGTCTTTTCTTTAATGATTGTCTAATTAATGAAACTACGGTGTATTCAGTTTCATTATTCATTCCATAGTTAGCCAATCTAGCACTAACAGCTCCTTCCCATACATCAATTCGTTTTACTTTTACCATGTCGCTTTCCCCTCCTTAGCATCTCCTGCATAAACAAGTGATGTTCTAAGCATAAATCTTTCTCTCTATTAGTTGCCTGTTTGGTACAACCACCCCATTGACACATAGGTATTACCATTCCAAATCAACCTTAATAGCATGTTCTTTACCACTAAGTGTTATTAAGGGAGCTCCAAGTTTTGTTGGTCTTAATCCTAACTCTTCTGCATAACCATCATCCCAATTAAGGAACGAACCAGTTAAAACATAATGCACGGGCTTAAATTCTCCATCAATCCTTCTTAATTCTGTAGTGTGATATAAATCATGCATGTGTCCTAACATAAATAATTCTGCTTGTGGTATCCATTCTGCTTGTTTTTTAATAATGTTTATTCTTGCTGGTGTTGTTGACGCATTTTTTCTTGGGTGCCACGCAAAAGCATCATATTTTTGTTTTCCAACACTCATGTGGTATAATCCCATGTTTGGTACATAAAATGTATCTAAATTGTTTGCTATTATTTCTCCAATATCTATTCCTAATACTGCCCAAGCACGTAATTCGTGATTACCTCTTTGTGATGCCATAATGTTATGGTGTTTAAACCATTCTGTTATTTTTTTAACTTGTTCTGTTGGGTTAAGTGTTTGTTTATATACTTCAGTCCCTACACTTATTCTTGAAGCATTTTCTATTAAGTCACCCATAAGTAGTATGTGTGCTTTTTCTTTTTTCACTTTGTCCAAGTATTTGTGAACTAATTCTGTGTCACAATTTTTAGCACCCAAATGGATGTCTCCAAAAGGAACAAACTTAAACTCTTTTTTATTGTCACTTTCAATATTTAATTCTTTCAATTCAAACCACCTCTATAAGCATCATGTTAGGTATTCTGTCTAACCTTTCTTTGATGTTATAAATTTTACGCATCATTCTCATTTGTTTTTTATTTGCATCACGCCAAGTCTTTTTTCTTACAAGTTCTTTAGCTCTGTTTTTCCAATATGATTTCATATTTAGTTCTTTTTTTCTTTCTGGATTTTGTTTTCTCCAAATCAATGCTTTAACATAATATTCATCTGTGTTGTTTAAATAATGTTCATGTTTGCATAACACATTCATTTTGTTATTCAAGTATGCCATTAAATCAACTCCGATACTATTTCACTTAAACCTCTTCCCCATTTGTGTTTTGATTTATAAAATCTACATTGTGGTTCAATACCTTTGTGTGCACAAATAAAATTGTTTCTTCCCGTTCCTTTCTTTGCAAGACAAGCCGCTATAACCATTCCTGTGCGTAACTTAACATCTTTTTGGTTTACGCACTTTGGTACTATGCCCCAATTGAATCTTCTAGTTTGCTCTCGCTTGTTTCTCTTGTTCAATCTTCATCGCCTCATCGTCATATATTTTTATAAACTTTGAATAATAACCATAAATTTCTTGCTCTAAATTTGCAATACGTTTTTCCCAACCATTTCCAAGCATTGAAACGTAATCTTTCATACATGTTTGGGCTATATAATCATCTTCACCAGAATCAATGAGTGCTTGAATATTCCTCATTGTTTCTCTAACCTTAATGCAATAATAATCGAGGGTCGTATCATCTCTCACGTGCATACGTTCAATCGGTATCTTTCTCAACACATATTCTTTATATAAAAAATCAAAGTTGATGCCATAACGTTCATACAATTCTTTCCTCTTTCTCCAATATTCAACCATCTACCTCACCCTCCAATCTATCGTTGTTGCAATACTACCATCATTGTAGCGTAATGCAAACTTTCTTCTTCCACCATTTTTATAAATGAATTTTGTAAACATTTCGTGCAACATATTTTCTATGAACAATTCTTTTGTTGCTCCATATCTTGATTTGTATTCAGGAAATTTTGTATAAAACTTTTCCACAAACATTGGTATTTCTTGTATTGTTGCTGGATAATCTTTATACGTCAATTCTTTCTTTAAATACAATTGATATTTCTCGTCTACCTTCACTCTACCATGCTCAATCCATCTCATCATTCTATTACGAACCCTTACTCGCTCACTCTGTTCTCTATCAAGTTTGTTCACAAATTTTCCTTCTTGGCGTTTGCGTGCCATGTATTCTTTGTAATACTTTCGTCTTCCAAACAAATCACGCAACACGCAAACCACCAAGTTTTATTGAACACTCAATACTTCTTGTATCAAAGAGTATTCTTCTCCAGACTTAGATGTTATGTTTAAAGGAATAAAACTTATTGTTTTTCCTTCAAGTTTTGATTTTAAGTAGTTCGCTAATTGTTCTTCTGATTTTAGTGTTTCTATATATTGTGCTATGTCTTCTATTAGTTTAGCTGTACTTAATAATTTGTACAACTCTGATGGTCTATAAGTCCCTCTTGCTTTGGTAACTTTAGGGTTGTACCATGCGGATACAATTCCTTCTGGTACTGCTACTTCCATTACCACTTTTTTTGCATCAACTATTGTTGAGGTTCCATCTGTATTTTTTTGTGTTTTTTTAACAGGAACTACTTTGAATCCTGCTATTACTCCTGTAGTTTCTTTTCGCGGCAACAACACTTTCTTGAATTTTGTGTTGTCATCGGCATTATCATCTAATCTAATTTGCACTGCCATATTTTCAACTCCTTTATATATCAAGAATATTGGTTGTTGTCCACACATCTGGATTATCGTATGTGTATAATACACCGTTCTTCTCGATAACAATACTTATTGACAAAAGCTTTTTAAGGGTATCGGAACAATCTACATCTTTTACTTGTATGTGTCCGTCCAGCTTTTTTATTACTTCGTATAAGTCTCTTTCTTCTACACTCAAATATTCTTTCCACAAATATTTTGGTATTTCGTTAAAGTTTATTTTTTCTTTCCATGATTGCACTATGAAGTACATTAGTGCTTCTGCTTTTGTATAATCCTCGTCCATATATTCCATTGTGTCTTTTTGGTTACATAACCATCTAACTTTTGACACACCATCTACGAGTAAAGCCAAGTGGTGCAAATATCTACCACGATACATTTCTGATAAACCTTCTGGAACAACCTCAACAATTTTATCTCTAATCGTTTTAATTCTTTTAAAATCAGGTAATGCTTCTTGTTCATTACAAAAATCATACACATTAATAAATATAGAATCTGTCTTTGGCATTGCGTCTTCAATACGCATTGAGGAAACTTTCGCCATGTTTTCTGTTACAAAATCTACATGTTCTTTTGTTTGTACATAAATTAAAAACCGTGCCATTCCTGGGGTGCCAAGTTCTTGATTACATCTAACCAAATCTTCTAAACCTCTTTCTGGATTTGTTGTAAACAAAGCTTTGGCTGTCGCTATTGGTGATACAGGTTCTGTGTTTCCAGAAACATTTGTTGTAGCTTGGTGTTCTAAAACTGAAGTCATTGATTCTAAACCCATTTGTTCTCCGCCTGCATTTTTAGGACTTCTTTTTATTAGTTTTAAGAATTCATCAACGTAACATATTCTGTTTGACATTATGAATAATCCTGGGCTTGTTCTTGAACCAGAGAATGATGGTACCAGTCCTTTCATTGTTGAACCTGCTCCGTCAACAAACAGGTTTGGTTTTGGGTCAGGTATAACGTGTGTTGTTGGTCTTATTATTCCCATTGTTTTTCCTGATGCGTTCGGTCCGAACACCAATAAGTGTAAAGGGTAACCTGAATATAAGCTTGATAACAACCATGATGCGTGTAACCATTCATACATGGTGGGATGTCTAAATTCTCCAAAGAGTTTTTTGAAGAAAGATTCTTCAGTCCAATCTTTTGTATAGTCCTTAACTTCTTCTGCCGTCATTGGTTTTATTGTTTCAGTAATAGTATTGACTATCAACAATTTCTTTGTCGCTCCCAAACTCAAAGTCTCTCCCAACTTAATGTCATCACTTAATGGCACCACCATTCCTTGGATAATACATTCTTGAGGTTTAACTTTCATATCATGCAACATAATAAATTCTTCTTTACCATCATTGAACAAATAGAAGTAATACATTTGAGAAGTTTCTTCCACAGGAGCGATACGAGACTGAGGGTCTCCCACGAATCTTAAACAACCCTCTTTTCCTTTTTTAGTATCCTTAACATACTCTTGAACGAGATTAACTCTTTTTTGTGAATCATACATTTGATAAACAATCCGACCTTTAATACTATTACCTTTGCTTATCAAAAAAGGTTTAACTTTATGTTCTTCATACAACCGATTAATTATTTCTTTAACGTGTTGGAAAGTGAAGTCCTTTTCTAATTTAATTATTTGTTGGTGAGCGTGCTCACGATTCAGGACTTCAACTTCCAACCGTTCGTAGTCTAGGTCATCAACCAAACTATGAATATCATTTGAGTAAGACGATGTAATTATTTTAGAATCGTACAAGTGTTTTAAGAAACTGAAATCGAAATCTTTTAAATCTTGTTCAACCAATCTTTGTAATTCTGTAGTGTCACCCACTACAATTGCTGTTCTTAATTTATCTAACAAAGGTTGGTAAGAACCTATGTCTAATTTTAATTCAAATTCTTTAATAATATCTTCTTTATATTTATCAAACAATTTAGTAAATCTTTCCATTATGATGACCTCAACATAAAGAATACTACGACATAAACATTTATAAATTAATCGGAACAACGTGTTCCGACTATTTAAGAATTAGAACTAACCCAACCCACCCAATCCTGCCGCAATGAAACATCACGGTTTTGTTGTTAGTTTATTTAAGCAACTACTGCTTTTATTACTTCTACTCCAGCACTGATTACGTCTAAAACTACTTCAGCACCGAATTTAGCAACAAGAGCACCAACAGCGATTCCTAGTAAAACTGTGAATCCTTTAACTGCCGATAATCCTACTTGTGCAAAATCGTTTACAATATCGTTAGCCATTTTCAAACCTCCTTTTTCGTTGAATATAATATTCTCAAGGATTGCTTGAGAAAATTAGGTATTTGAGGAAAAACCCCCAAAAAAGTAATGTGGTGTGGTGCTCTAAGCATCACCCTTTAACTTTGGAATCAAGATAAGTCAATGCTATGTTCCAAAGTTTTCTTGCCGTCTGTGTTACAGCTAATCCTATTGCAGAAGTAGCTAATACATCAATTGCTAATCCTGAGTATTGTGCATACGCTCCGATTGCTGCTGTACCTACAATTGTTGGGAGTAAGTAGTTAAAGTCGAATGTGTTTTCGTCTTGCGTTTTTGCATAACTAATTATTCCATAGGCTGCTCCAGCAATAGCTCCTGCTATTAATCCTTCTATCATACTTCATCACTCCTTATTTAATATACTTTGTAAAGGTTTTTAAGCTTTACTCTTATCATAATTCCAAGGTTTTTGACCTGGCTTAAACTGCCCTTTATTGCCTTCTTTCCCATGAATATAACCATGACAAGAAGGGCAAATAGGCACTACATTTTCATAAGAATTATCATGCCAATTTTTATTAATATGATGAACTCTTATATTATTATTAGTAGAACAAATGATGCATTTGTTTCCATATAATTTAATAGCTTTTTCTCGACCATATTTATTTAAGACAATTCGTGTTGTGCCTTTTCCTTTATTTATTGGTTCAATCCCTTTTTTAAATTCAGTTTCTGGGTTTAAATGTTGCTTTGGTTTTATTCTACAAGCTATGGAATTTAGATTGTTCCAACAAGTATTGCCTTTTTGAAAAGTCATTCTATCACGTATTTGTCGTTTGATTCTTTCTTATAATCTTTTTTAGCTTCACTTGTGAATTTGTGCCACGCCAATTGATTGTTAAACGAAAACCAAACATTTTTTATTCCTAATTGGTCTGTTGTTTCAGCATCGTCAGTTGTTGGATATTCATGTATTTGTGTGTATTGTTTGTTTCCATAAGTGCTGTTTAAATGATGGAATTTGTTATCAACATCTGAATGTACATATACTGTTGAATGTCCACCTAGTTGACAATTTCCTATTACTACTCTTACTTTCCAAGCTGGTACTCCTGCCGCTATATAAAATGATGCTTGGAAGTTTGCCCACGAGTCACAGTCAAATGATTTTTGTCCATGTAGTCTTTTTCCTTCTAGTATTTCAAATGGAAATTCCCAAAATTCTGGGACACCAAATACGTTTTGGTCAAAAGCATAAGAGTACATTGTATTGCGTATCCAATTATATATTTTTGTTACGCCTGTTTCGTAATTATTATCTTTGATGTATAGTTTGTTTGTTGTTAGTATTTCGTGGATGTGGTAATCATTCGGTGTGATTAGTAGTCTTACATCTATCGGTATCATTTTTGTTGTTGGTCCGAATGTTCTTCCTGTATAAGATATGTTTGCTGTTGGATATTTTGTGTCCCAGTATTTTTGTGCTTCGCTTGGTTTGTATTGTACCAATTCTTTTTCTAATATTTCTGTTTCATCTAATAGTCTGTCTATTGTTTCTAGTTGTTCTAAATCCATTTCTTGGTATTCTTTTATTCGTTCACTCATTTGTCTTATTGCTTCATCTTTCGTTTTAATTATTTCTAACTCGTCTTTGGCAAAGATATTGTTTAGCCAGTCAAAGAAATCTTGTACCACTTTCATTCCATCGCCTTGTCGTATCGTTTTTTCCAAGACTCTAATTCTTTATCAACCTTGTTTGTTTCAAAGTCTTCATCTTGTTGTTTCAGTTTTAATTCTCGCAGTGCTTCTTTTTTTAGTTTAAGTTTCACTATGCGATTTAAAACTTCATCTTTAGTCCACATTTTTTTGATTATTTCTACCATTTTTTAACACCTCTATTATGTTTTCAATTATTTCAAATTTAAATTCATTACTTCCTTTGTTTTTGTTTACATAGTACGCATGGTCGTGTGGTATTCTGTTTGGTTCGTATAGGCATTGTTTGTGGCTTTTTATGTTTGTTTGTTCTGGGTATCCTAGGTTTTGTTCGTTTGTTCCTGCCCACAAAACTATTGTTGGGACGGGTGTGCCTAGTGCTGCTGATGCGTGGTGTAAGAATGAGTCGCATGCTATTATTCCGTCTACGTATGGAACCAATGCGATTTGTTTTCTTTGGTCTAAATTATTGAAGGTCTTACAGTCTTTAAATCCGATTTGGTCCATTGCTTTGATTAGGTATGGTTGGTATCCTTCTTCGAGTAATCTTGCACATAAGTGTTTTGCGAATTCTGTTCCGAATGCTCTGAAGGTTTCGTCCGTTTGTACTTTGTCTTCTTCTGCTCCTAATTTTTTTCCACTGTTTGCTGACCATGGTTGTACCAACACTATTTTTTTGTTTCCTTGCATTTTTTCATTTTGTATAAACATTTGTGCTTCTAGTTTTTCGTTGTCCGTTAGTGATATTATTGGGGCGATATATTCGTCTTTGTTGTTTAATAGTTTGTTGAATACTGTGGTTAAGTGTTTGTTTTCTGCGTAGTATGCTTTTTCGTTATAGGGTTCTGGTGCTAGATAAGTGCCTTGTAATATGTGGTCTTCGTATAAGTATGGTGTACCGATGGGGTATACTCTCTCGATATAGTCTAGTCCTTCGAATGCTGTTGGGAAACTTGTTACCACGTATGTTTTGTCTCCTTCGTGTGTCTTTGCAAATTCTTGTATCGCCCCTGTTGCTGCTATGCAGCGTCCGTATCCACCGTCACAATGTATGTAATAATCCAATAAATCACCTTATATATTTATTCAACCGAAACATTTATTAAGCCTTCGTTACTGCGATTGCGTAACTTTTGATGCAACTAGCGGCATTGCTGCATTGAATAATTTCATATCTGTGACAACAAACGCAACACGTTAAAGTATATAATGTGTTTATTGGGACATTACAAGCAATGCAATTACTTGTTGACGCATCAATGACATTATA
>ERZ869929.645-NODE-645-length-17799-cov-3.902671_pt1 | contig 17799 bp, 15 predicted proteins | sample MGYA00579312_ERZ869929 | MGnify/ENA primary metagenome ERZ869929 (study PRJEB32216, sample SAMN09231818) | wastewater metagenome | place: USA: Maryland | collected 2016-08-09 | study: EMG produced TPA metagenomics assembly of the PRJNA472060 data set (Reclaimed... | reverse complement strand
AAGAAAAAAGGAAAGTAATATGGCTGAGCAAGTATTAGTTCTACCATACAAGCCCAATAAAGTTCAAAAGTCGATGCACCTGAACTTGAAGCGATACAACGTTATCGTTTGGCATCGTGGGCTTGGTAAGACATACGCAGTGTTACAGGAATTAGTTAAACAGGCTGTTAGTTGCGAAACTAACGGTCTATTTATCTATATAGCCCCTACAAAGACACAAGCCAAAAACGTGGCGTGGAGCGACCTGAAAAAGATACTATCTCCCATTCCAGAGTTAAAGATTCGAGAAGACGAACTTAGCGTAACATTTCCAGACACTGGAGCAATACTTCGCCTAGAAGGCGCAGACGAACCAGACAGACTCCGCGGTATCCACCCACGGTTTGTTGTCATGGACGAAGTCGGACAGATGAAGCGGGACACTTGGTACGAAGTTGTTCTTCCGTCAGTCCAGCGCAACTACGGTAAAGTTATCTTCATCGGAACGCCAAAAGGTTCTAACCTGTTTAAAGAGGTCTACGACAAGGCAAACGAGTTGATAGACGCTGGAAGTCCAGACTGGTACACAGACTACCAAGACGTGATGTGTCAGGCTGTATACTCGCAAGAAGAGATAAACGTCCTACGGGCAACGATGCCAGCAGAGAAGTTCAATCAAGAATATATGCTCCATTGGGATGCTATTTTTACTGGATCGTACTACGCAGACCTACTCGGCAACCCAGACCTAGATTTAATAAAGAGCATACCATACAACCCTATGTACCCAGTCGTTACTGGATGGGACTTGGGAATTAAAGACCCGACCTGTATTTGGTTCTGCCAGAAGATTGACGGCAAATACAAGTTCATAGATTACTTTGAATCATCGGACATGGACATCTTTGCCATCGTGCACATGCTCCAGTCTAAGCCATACAGGTACTCTTACCACATACTGCCGCACGATAGCGCAGCACGAAGCTTCCTAGACTTGAAGACAACACGTCTGTCAATCCTTCAGGGGGCTTTTGGATTTGATAAGGTTAAACAAGTAAAGAAGCCAGTGAACAATCAGGCAATTCTAGAGGGCATCTCAGTCGTCCACACGAACCTGTACATTAGCGAGTTCGATCTTAAGCGGTGTGCTAAGGGTATAGACCACTTAAGGCAGTACAGAAGCCAAGTAGACAGGTTAACAGGGGAACCAACTGATGTTCCCGATCACGCCAGTTCTGACGCGGCAGACGCCCTACGGACATTCTTTACTGGATACAAGTCATACGATGACGGAACATTCGGTTCCTTTCGTAAGCGCCCTGAAACAGCAGAATCGGAGTACGACTTTTTCGGATGGTAGAATATTTATGGGTTATGTGGCTTTCGATCGGCATCGGCCTGACAATGGGTCTCGTCGTTTATCATTCCATTAAACAGGGAATGTTGAGCCACATTTATTTATTTCACTGGGTTTTAACGGGAATCTCAATATGCCTTGGTATTATTATAAGAATCTTTTTTGTTGGGCAGTAATACACGCCACACACTGGAGTCTCTATGTTGCTAATCTCCTGTCTATTGTTTATATCTCTGCGTACGCTCCATGGTACTATGCTTTACCTCTCGTTACTATGTCTACTAACCCTATCATTGGTGGTATGCACTGCGCCTTTAACAATATTGAGAATACGTACCGTATGTCCTTGGGCTGGCCCCTTATTGAACAGAATTTTCTGCCTCAAGCCGTAGCAGACGTAACAAATATAATAATCAAGTGGAAGCTTGCAAAGAAGAATAAATAAAATGGCACTACACTCGTCAATCATACCATCGTATTATTACAACGATCAGTTCGCGGCAATGTCTGACGAACTCCTACAACTTAACTTAGACATAGCGCACTACAACAATGCCCCTTGGTGGACTAATGACGAGATGATGAAGAGGGGAATGCAGCCTACTGAATGGACAGAAACCCACAATAAACAGGTAGCTGCTAACGAGGAAACCAAATTAAAATTAACTCAAGCCACAAACACAGCGAGATCAGCGGCATATGGTGGATACGGTTCCACTAAGCGTACACCACGATCCGCTATGTCCGATGGTATCTTTTCTACTGCACCAACCTTAAATACCCCGACCCTTCTAGGAGGCGGATAAAAAATGATAATAAAAATATTTCTAATTATCTCGATGGCATTAATGGTTAAGTCCCTAATCATAGCCATAGCTTATAAAGCGCACAAAACATATATGCGCACCGCAATGACAATGTATGCACCAGCTACAGGACCAGCACCAGCCGAGACACGTATTTATAGGCCATTCCGAGATGGATATAGTGCCTATTATGATTATACTGGTATGACGACAAATAAGATACCATTCACATTTACGCCCCATAGAGATGGCGAAGTACATGTTTACGATTTTCGACAAGGAAATAGTCCACTACACTATATGTCAGGAACAGGTGGTACAGGTAAAATGTACGATGAGGGCGGATTTCAGTACGAGTTATCAAAGGATCAAACTAACCCAGATTCTAAATATACAAACGCTGTTGCAGAGAACGCAGCGGCTCCAGCAAAACAGGCCGCAAAATTAAACGCAGCCAGATCAGCCTCATACGGAGGTTATTCCTCGACTCGTAGGACTGGCGGAATATTCGCACCATCATCAACTGGACCATCATTAAGTACGCCAACTCTATTGGGCGGAGGACAATAATGTATTTACACACAATAACAGCAACAATAATCTTCGCACTGGTTGCCAAAACCTTAATACACACATTGGCAAACAAAAATATTGACCACTCTGCCAGAACATTCACGGGAGGAGGCGGAGGAAAAGGAGGAGGAAAGGGCGAAGCTCCACCACCACCTCCACCACCACCACCTCCGCCGCCCCCAGCACCAACGATAGATACAGAGTCGGTTCAACGGGAAGCAGCTAACACAAGAGCTAGATTGGCGGCAGCAAGAGGTTACTCCTCAACAGACATATCCAAAGGGATATTTTCTGAGAAAGACTCTGCTACTGGACTGACTAGTTCTAAAGAAGACGAAAAGACTAAGCCAACCCTCCTAGGTGGCTAAATACGGTTGAAGGAATTAAATAATGGCCTATAGTACTACTCCAGACGATATGAAAGGCGAAGAAATCGTACGGCGGTTTTCTATCCTGAAACAGGAACGATCCGCTTACGAAGGCATCTGGGATGACGTCACGGAACTTGTGCTCCCTTCTAGGGGCACATACGTCTTTCAGACTAAACGTGACGGCTCTGATCCAGAACGTAAGTCCAAACGCCGACTAGATTCCACGGCAGTATATGCTTGTCGTGCATTGGTAGCGAAAGTTATTGCCGAGTTCACCAACTCAGGCAGTAGGTGGTTTGACTACCGAGCACCAGACCCAACGGTCGATAAGATGTACGAAGTACGGGCCTTCCTTCAGAAACTCTCTGACAAGGTCTTTAATCATCTTAATGCAAGCTCATTCCTACTTGCTCACGCAGAAGTCACCGCTGACTGGTGTGCATATGGTACAGCCTGTATGATGGCCGAATCTGATGGTAAGAAGGGATACAGATGGAAGTCTATATCCCCTTCAGAGATTTGGATTGCAGAGAACAAAGATAACGAAGTCGATTGCGTCTATAGGCAATATCAACTAACATACAAGCAATTGATTGAAGAGTTCGGATTCGATACAATCCCAGACGACATTCACCTCAGTTGCGAAGATACACCGCACAAGTTAATGAAAGTTCTACACGCAGTAGAACCTAACAGTGCATACAACCCAAAGAAGACGTCAAAGTCCTACTTTAAATACCGTAGCTGCTTTGTTCTAGAAGAAACTGGGACTGTTTTACGGGAAGGTAGTTTTAAACGTAGACCATACATAGTATTCCGCTTTTGGAAGCGTACTAACGAAGTATACGGAGGCAGTCCAGCTATTGACGCTATGGCTGATATTCGTATGCTTAACTTGCTTAAGGACGTGTATTTGCGTGGCGCACAGTTGTCCGCTGCACCTCCACAAGGCTTGGCACACGACTCAGTGGTCAGCCAACTTAAATTGGTGCCCTATGGCATTAACTACGGGGCCGTAAGCGCTGACGGAAAGAAACTGGTACACAGCCTCATTGATGGAGGTATAGACCTTTCTTCTCTGCAATATTCGATACAATCGACTTCAGAGGCTATTAGATCGGCATTCTTCGTAGACCCACTAATGAATAGGGAAACCAGCATCAGGACGGCAGCAGAAGTATCCAAGAGGGCTGGAGAAGAGACAACAGGTCTCGCACCGTTCTTGAACCGCTTTGACGTCGAGTATTTGTCGGTTGTCTTAGATACGATGCTAGAATACGTTCTAGAATATGACAATGATGACCCTATTCCACAAGCACTGAATGGAATGATACCACGGATTGAGTACACAGCACCGCTGGCAAAAACACAACGAGGACAAGAGTTAAACAACAATCTTCAGTTTGCTCAGATTGTCCAAACAGTTGGTAACGTTGATCCTACACTGTTGCAAAATGTTAACTGGAACCGCTGGTTACGGAACATAGGAGAACTCCTCGGAGTACCTATGGATAACCTGAACAGCGAAGAACAGATGCAGGCAATGGCGCAAGCACAGCAGCAGGCTGCACAAGCTCAACAAGCAATGCAAGCCGTACAAGGTGTTGCACAAACATTAAACGATTCAGCTAAATCGGGACTCTTGAGTAGGCAGGACTTAGGCCTACCAACACTCCCAGAAGGATTATAAATGAATCACGCAAAAACGATACACAGTTATCAACTCGTCTTCTCAAGTATAGAAGGGACAGAAGTGCTGCATGACCTCGCTAAAGTATGCGGAGCATACACATCGAGTCACAGCACTGACCCTTATACTACTGCATTTAATGAAGGGAAGAGAGAAGCATACAATCATATAATAAGGATGATTGAGAGGAACATGGAACTTGTCAACCTACAATCATTTCCTGAACAAATTCATCGGACGTATGTGTCTGATGTAGGTAGAGAGCAATTACGCTCTATGTTACAACAAGAGGAGACTTCAGCGTATGACTGATCAAACGAACCAGACAACAGGGTCACCCCTGCCTGAGACGAATGATGTGGCAGAATCCAAGTGGTACGACAAATTATTGTCGGACGAGCTACGGCAGGATAAAAACATTACTAAGTTTAAGACATTGGATGACTTTGCAGCTTGGCAATCAAATGCAAGCAGACTAATCGGTAAAAAAGTCGAAGCCATGTCGGCAGACGAGATAGGACAATTTATTCCAGCCGAAGAACTAATTAGGATGGCAGAGTCGAGAGGTATCCCTTCCGACCCAACACAGTATGAACTTCCACCAATGTTGGCGAATGTTTCGGACGACTTAGGAAGGAAGATTAAGGAAATGGCCGTAGAGGCAAAAGTAACCCCAAAACAACTTGAGCTATTCATTGAAAAGAACGCAGAGTTGAATCAAGGTATGATGGAAGCCCAACGCGGAGCGTGGATGGACGAACTTGTAACCACCTACGGAGACAAACTGGAATCAGAGATGGAACTAGCAGCGTCAGCAGCTAAGAAATTCTGTAGCCCTGAATTAATGAAGATGTTAGATCAAGCTGGTATGGGGCACAACCCAGAGATCGTCAAGGCCTTCGCTAAGATGGCCAGAGAGATGATGCCAGACAGCATTCCTCGCACTTCGATTGGTTCAGATGAATCTAAGTCTGATCCAGAATCAAAGATTAAAGAGAAATTAAGAGACCCAGAATTTTACAATCGTTGGAAACGGGGCGATCGTAATGCAATGGCAGAGTTGCAAGGTCTCTATAGTTTGAGAGGTTGATAAGCCAAGTGCCCAACCTTGAAAGTGTCCGTACAAGACTAGAAACTGTGCAGGAAAAGACCGCCCTCGGGCGATAATCTGACCCGTTAAGACTAACTAAACAATCTAAATAATGGAGATAAAAATGGCCTTAACAGGTTCATACGGCGACCTTTATGATCGCCAACTGCGTACACTGATTGAACACGAGTTGCAACAGAAAGGCTCTGTGCTTCTTCCTTGCGTAACACGTGAAGCAATCGGTCCCGCAGACTCGACATGGTTCCCCAAAATTGGGCAATCTACGTCATACGAAGTAACTGGTCGAAATCAAGCAGTTGATATCCAAGACCAGACATACGAACGCAGGGGCATCGTTCCTGTTCTTCTTGAAGGTGTACACCAGATCAATGCCATCGACATGGCACGGTATAAGAGGTCACCTCAACCAGAATTGGTAGAATCTCTTGCACGTCAATTAGGTCGTCAGTTTGACGTTCACATCTTGACCGCATTGTCAGGTTCTGCTTTGCGCGAATTGAATGGTTCTTCTTCTGCTGCATCTTTTGACTCAAATAACACAATTGCTGTTAGCACGAATACTTTTGCCATGAAGGAAGAAGGTGGTGGCGCTCTTACAGGCGACACAGGTCTTCATGAAGGTAAAATCTTGCAAGCCATAAACAAACTTCAGACAGCTTACGCTTTAGAGCCAGGTGATGAAATCTTTGTTGTTGGCCCATCTATTCAGTTAACAGGTTTGAAGGCACGCGCACTCAGGGGCGACAGTGCTGGGCTCTACCAGAATTCCCCAAATATTGGGGTACCTATGGCAGACAAAGCCTTGCAGGGCTTCCTCGGTTGTACCTTCATTCAGTACGAAAATACAGGAGTTGACGGATCATCTGACCAGTATGTTTATATCTTTACACGTAAAGCTATTAAATTTGCTATCATTGATGATATCGCATTCAACTCTATGGTTCAGTTGGACAAGAAAGGCAACCCAACGCTTCACAAATGTAATGCTACAGTTGGAGCAGTACGTATGTGGGAAGAAGCTGTCGTACGCGTTCTTTGTGACCCAACCCCAACTTATGCAACTGCATAACATAGGAGAATAAACAAATGACCGCAACAACAGTACAACACTCAAGCGTTTCTGGACTGGTTTCCTCACCTCGCGGCGTAAGGCCTCTCGGTGAAGATGCATCAGTGTTACATCAAATCAAGGTATCTTATCCTGCTTTGACAACAAACATTGACGAGACAGGAGATATTATCCTCCTGACTCCATTGCCAGCTACAGCAAAAATCAGTTCCATTAAGGTTTTTAATGATGACTTGGATGGCAATGCTACACCAGCATTGGCCGTTGACGTTGGTCTTTACAAAATGACACACGATGGAACAGTTACAGTATTGGACGCCGATGCTTACGCATCTGCTATAACAACACTGCAAGCAGCTAACCTTACTGGAGTAGAAGTAGCCTTCGAATCTACAGTAAAGGACATCAATAACGCCGACATGACCAAGAGAGTCTTTGAAGACGCTGGTCTCAGCGCAGTCCCTAATGATGGTTTCATCGTTCTAGGACTTACAGTTACCACTGGGGCTGCAACTGCCGCCGCTGGTGACGTTATGGTACATGTTAATTACACAATGTAACTAACAGCCCACGGGAGGGGGTTAAACCTCCCACTACTTTTTTAATGGGTATTTTCCATGTCTATATCATCAGAAACACATCTTGTAAACAATGCACTTCTTCGTATTGGTGCAAACACCATTACTGATATTGAAACAGATGGTAGTCATGAATCCAACACAATGTTGCAATTATACGGTCCTACTAGGGACTCACTCCTAAGACAACATTTCTGGAATTTTGCCACCAAACGAGTTGTTCTGGCAGAAAATGCCGACACACCAGATTTCGAGTGGGCAGCGTCCTACTCATTACCAGCAGACTTCATACGAGTCAAGAAATTATACGACACAGATAGTAACTTCACTATCGAAGGTGATCAACTCCTAACAGACCAGCAATCATCTCTTAAACTAGTTTATATTGCTAGGATTACTGACGTCACAGCCTTTGACCCACTATTCACACAAGTCCTCATATTGATGCTAGCTATTTTAGCTGAGCCTAGGATTCAAGGTGGAGCAACCAGTGTTGACAGACTGAAGATGGAATTGAAGGAACTTCTACTTGAAGCCAAGATAGTTGATGCTCAAGACGGAAGTGCGGAACAGTTCGCAATCACCACTTTCCAGAATGCCAGATTTGGCACAGATTTTAATGATCGTTGGAATATTACAGATAACGGATAAAGGTGCAGTTAGATGCCACATATAGAGTCACATCAAACAAACTTTACCAGCGGCGAACTTAGCCCATTTCTGACAGCCAGAACAGACCTGAATCAGTATGCCAACGGGGCAAGCACACTTCAGAACTTTCTGGTGCGCGGTCAAGGCGGATTGATTAAGAGGTCTGGTACTCGGTATGTAGCCGAAGTCAAAGATAGCTCCAAAAATTGTCGCTTATTGCCATTTGAATACAGTACAACAGATGCCTACGCCATTGAAATTGGCGCGGGCTATTTTCGTTTCTACCGTAATGGTGGACAACTACTTAGCACTGCTGCCGTTACTAACGGAACATTCGCAACCGACTTAACAGGGTGGACAGACGGAGACACAGGTACGGGAGTAAGTTCCCAGACTACTGGAGTCATGCGACTTAATGGCGGCGCAGCAGGTGTAGCAAAGCGTACACAAGCAATTACCTACGTAGGTACATCACAATATACGCTTACCTTCACTGTAGCCTCTAATGATTGCGTATACACCATTGGTACAACAGATGGCGGAACTGAGATCGCCACAGGCACAGGCTCTGTAGGTGCAAACAGTGTTAACTTCACACCATCTGTCGATGGTACAATTTACATAGGCTTTTCAAATGCCAATAATAATAACTCTGATGTTGACACTGTGGTTCTATCTACTCCTGTCTACCAAGTAAAAAACAGTTATGCTGAAGCAGACTTAGATTCCATCGTTTACGCACAGTCTTTTGACGTGATGTATTTGGTTCATGGTGACTACGCTCCAGCAACTCTGACTAGGTACGGACACTCTCAATGGGTACTAGAAGACATAGCGTTTGAAGATGGACCATACTTTGACGTAACAGACCGTACCTATGGAGGTACTGGCGCAAACTTCAATATGACTCCATCAGGAACTACTGGCTCAATAACAATGACTGCCGCATCTTCGATCTTCGTATCGACAGACGTGGGCAGATATATTCGTTTCAGGTCAGTCAATACAGCGGCATGGGGTTACGGCGTTATAACAGCCTACACAAGCGGAACGTCAGTCACTGTCAGTGTTGTCACTGCCTTGGACTCAGCATCTGCTTCCAAGGAATGGAGACTCGGTGCATGGTCAAATACGACTGGCTTCCCTAGTTGTGTATGTTTGTTCTCTCAACGATTGATATTCGCTAGATCTGACGCACAGCAACAGACACTTTGGCTCAGCACTGCTGGAGATTTGTATAACTTCCAACCAGACAACTCAGCCCGCAAAGACGTTGTTGAAGCTATTACGGCAATCTCATACACACTGGCTGACACTAAAGCCAGCGTCATTAGATGGTTAGGGGCACAGAAAACTCTGTACGTAGGAACGTCAAGCGGTATCTGGGCAGTTAAAGGAAACGTCAGCCCAGCAGACACAACAGATCCATTCTCGATTGTTCCAATTATCAATGATGGAGCAAACCAGTACGCGCCAGTTATCACACGTACGGCCATTCTGTACGGACAAAGATTCGGACGGAAACTTCTCGAGATTGGATACCAGTTCGCTGAAGACCAGTTCAGGGCAACAGACTTAGCCATTTTGGCAGAACATCGCACAAAAGGTAATCTTAAGTGGATGACTTCTTGTATGAGTCCTAACTACATGATTTGGTCTACTACAGAGGATGGAATCCTAAACACAACAACATACATCCGAGAGCAGAACGTTGTAGCATGGGCACAGCAGATTATCGGAGGTACTGACGTCAACGTTAAGTCAATCATTTCTCTACCAAGTACATACGAAGATCAATTGTGGTTGATTGTAAGTAGAACTATTAACGGCAGCACCAAGCAATACGTTGAGTATCTAACACAAACATTCATAGAGCAGGCAGTCACTGACGCGTGTTTTGTCGATAGCAGTCTAACGTATTCTGGGGCAGCAACAAGTACACTTACTGGATTGGATCATCTTGAAGGAGAGTCCGTGAAGGTATTTGGGAACGGGGCGCAAGTTGTAGCAACATCTGTTGTCACAAGTGGAGCAATTACCTTAGCAGAGGAAGTTACCTCGGCTGTCGTAGGATTAGGATATGATTCAATATTTGCATCAAATCCTCTCCATGCACAATATCAAGGCGGAATTGTCCAAGGACATAGAGCTAGGATTAATAAAGCCCAATTGAGATTGTACAGGTCGTACGGAGGTCAGATAGGACAAGATTCTACTTCCCTCGATGTAATGCCCGAATACAGCAGTAACACGTACATGGGCAACTCTCTGGAACTGGAGACAGGTATGGTTGAATACTTCGTAAAGGGAAGTACTAAGTTCTTACCAACCATATACATTAAACATAGCGATCCAGTACCGTTTTCTCTTCTCAGCATAGTATATCACGCCAATATAGGATAATAATAAGATGGCAGCCATAGCACCAGTTTTCGGCATTATTTCAGGAATAGGCCAAGTGTTTTCGGCGTTCAGTGGGGCTGGATCAGCCTCCAACGCAGGATACGCACAACAACAGGCGGCGCAATACAATGCTGCTGTTGCCCGCAATAATGCCATTGCGGCACAGCGTGCAGCGGAGGCCAACGCCAAACAACAAGAAACGATTAACAGGGCGCATACGTCCCAACTTCAGGCCAATCTCATAAAGAGTGGAGTTCTGATGGAAGGTACACCGCTGATGTTGATCTCACAAGACGCAGCCCAAGGTGAATTATCGAAGGAGAAAATACTTCACCAAGGACAAGTCCAAGCCATGAACTACATGAATGAAGCTAACATGCAATCCTACCAAGGAGACGTGGCGGCTCAGGCAGGTGAGAATAGGGCTTCAGGACTTATGACGAGCGGTATTTTTTCAGGGTTTAGTACAGTTGGTTCATCTCTATTGAGAAATTAAAAGATGTCAGTATATACACAATTTATCTCTCCTCCCAATGAGCAACCAGCAATCCAAACAACTAGGGCGGATCCTAGTGCTTGGGCAGCGGCAGACATAGCCGCACTGGAATCCAACCAAATGGTAGGTCAATCTTTTCAACACGCCATCGGGACACTGTCTCACGCTCTGGCTGAATCTGAGAAGGTTGACCCGCTTTATGCTGCGCAAGCTAAAGCTGACTTCCAGATACAGTACAATAAGAAGTTTCAGGATTTGAGGGCTGGGGTAACTCCAAACGGAGACCTTCAGACAGCAAGTACCAAAACATTCGACCAGACAGCGCTCCCATTCATCAAGGGAGCTCCAAACGCTGCCACACAACGCCACCTAGTAGAGTCATTCATCGGAATGCGTACTAAGGCGTACAATCATGCTAACAGCACGCAGCAGTTGACAAACTACCAGCACGACTTAGAATCCTTCAGGAACATGTCGTCTGGTCTGATGAACATGGGACTACAGGAACCATCTGACGGAAACATTAATAATCTTAAGACGCAGATAGAACAGCTTTCGACTGCAATGAAGGAAAAAGGATACGATCCTAACACTATCAACAATATCCAAAGAGAGACATATAAGACATTCGATAAGGCAGTGGCAAACCAGTTAGCTGTCAGTGATCCTAACAAATTGATGGATAATCTTCAGGCAGGTAAATATACACATTTAGGTGTCGTTGAAGAAGCTACCCTAAAGCAGAAAGCCAGCGCCCAGTTTAACGCACAGTTGTCAACTCTTAGAAAAGAAAAGGACGACATAGTCAACAGAATCATAGAAGATAAGGCAATGCCTTCAGCAGTTGCCCAGACTATCAATCGTGCTCAGGCCTTAGCTCAGTACCATCCAGAAGTAAAACAAGAGATGGACAGCGTAGCTAAGTTGCAGCAATTCGCTGATATCATGAGGACTAAGTCGATAGCAGAGCAGAGAGAAGAACAACTCACTCTGTCTTCGCATGCACAACAAGACCCAAACACTCCACGGGACTTGTACACTAACATGCATAAGGTGTTAAAGAATAACATTACTGCAATGCAGGAAGATGGACTAGGATATGCAGTTAAACACAACTTGGTTAACTTGCCTCCACTTCCAGCCGATCCATCAAGTCCAGAAGGGCAGCAAGCATTGTATCAACGCAGTCTTGCCACAGCAGCAGCCGAAAAGATTCTCGGTACACCTGTCGTTCCTCTTACACAGGGCGAAATCGATGGCATTAAGACAACGTTACAGGCCATGCCAGCTAACGAGAAGATGAGAAACATTGGTGCGCTAGCGTCCTTGGATGCTGGTCTAGCTCCACGGATTGCTGCTTCTCTTTCGAAAGACGGTCACAGTGCAGCTTTAGCAACAGCATTGCAGGTTTACAATAAGAATGCTGACGTAGCACACAAGATACTCGTTGGACAGGAATTAATGGGTCAGGGCGGACAAGCCAAGCAAGCTTCAGCAGAAGACAGAGCAGCGGCAGCCCAGAACATTAAATCACTCTTCCCAGATGACATAGCTACACAGAACCAACTATTGAATGCAGCAGATGCCTACAGAGCAGCTATAGGGGACACAACCCTAGACAAGAAGCATGTTGACGCAGTTACTGGAACAGTGAAGGTTGGCGGTATGTTAGGGTTCGGTGGTTATCATACAATTCCACCAAAAGCTAATATGAGCGGAGCAGACTTTAGTCATCTTATCGAGAGCTTAACACAGAAAGAATTAGAATCATACGGCAACGGTGCTCCTATCTACAGTGCAGGCAATCCATACGACATGAGTAAAGACCCACTTAGTGGATTTGTAATGCAGCCAGCAGATATCTACTCTGGTAAGTATTACTTAACCAAGAATGGCAAAGCTCTTAAGACAGACAACGGCAGTTTATATACCATCGATCTGAAAAAATTGGTAGGCTAATATGGCAAATTTCGAAGTAGGTAGTCCAGAATTTGTTCAGTCCATTAAGAACTCATTGGGCATGAGTGAGAATTCTGGGAAGTACGACACTACTCCAAACTCAGTAGGGGCTATGGGTAAATATCAATTTATCCCAGCCCGCCTAGCTGACTTAGGGTACGGAGACGTCACACCTCAGAACTTTACACCACAGCTTCAAGAAGAAGTGATGTCTAAGCACATCTCTGATCTTCTGTCGTACGGAACTAAGAAAGGATACATAAAGTCTGATACAGACCCAGCTACAGCGGCGGGACTAGTATGGGCAGGACATCTTGGTGGCTATGGCGGTATGAATGCTGCCGCAGCAGGACAGGAAGGAGCCAGTGACAATCTAGGCACTAGCGTAGGATCGTACTTCAAGAAAGGCGTAGACAAGTTCCGCCAAGCAGCCATGCAGCAGCAAGTTCCTGAAGTTCCTTCATGGACTAGCAACAAAGGATTGGTAACTACTCTCTCGAATGCAGGAGACATTCCATCCCCAGCAACTAGTGAAGGGATATTCTCCAAGGCGCACGATGCAGCATACAGCGGAGAGACATACAGACTACAGCAGCGCCAGAAAGAGATTGAACAGAGTGTTATAGATTCTGCTGGACAACAAGGTGTCGATCTTGAAAAACTTATCCAAGAACAATTAAACAAGAGCGCACCAAGTTCCATAGCTCCTGAGTTGTATCAACAACTGACAGCAGGATACAAGACAGAAGACAGGCAGATTGCTTTAGACCAAGTCCTACGACAGTTGAAGGAGACAAATCCTAGTCTAGACTTACCAGCATGGTCATCGTCTGAGATGTCTAAATTGGTAGGAAAAGAAGTAGCCCAGCTTCAAGAAGAGTACGCTAGATCAAACGAGTCGGCAACGTGGACACAATGGGCAGAAGGTTTGGCAGGATCCATGGTCGGATTTATGCACGACCCTTATAACTTAGCCAGCATGATTGCAGCAGCACCATTTATGGCGTCAGGCATGGGAGTCGGCGCAGCACTATCTAGAACTGGAGCAGCCGTAGCGGCACAGGTTCCAGTCGAAGTAATGAAGCAGCAGGAACTAGGTCAGGTAGGTCTTCCATCGGGATTTAAGGAAGGATTAGTTAACCTAGCTGGAGTAGGTGTAGGAGCACTAGGCTTCGATATGTTACTTCAAGGTCTAGGTAAGGCTGTAGGCTCCGCATTCAGTAAAGGTTCACAGGGTTTACGAAGTCTTGCTAGAAAGTTCGATCACGGAACTCTTGGAGACGAAGCAGCAAGCATGCAGAGTAGATCGGCATCGGCCATAGCTCGTGCAGCAGACGACACGGCAGACATCTTGCAAGAAGCTCCACGTACTGACACGGTCGAAGGTAGACTTAACTTCGCTGAGAAGATGGACTTGGCAGACAGACAGATGATACAGGACAAACCTGTTGATGTTGTTCCAGACTCTGCTCCAATCTACGAGAAGCCAATCAAGCAGGAAACACAAAGTCTAGTTGACGAAGTAACAAAAGACTTTACCCCAAACGAATACAAGGCCATGAAGGCTGACGCAGACGAATGGGTTGCAATGCAACAGAGATTGGTGTCAGGCACAGAAGATGACGCAGCAAGGGTAAAAGCTGGCGAGTCAGGAATAGGATCAGTAAGGGAGCGAGTATACAGCGAAAGATTATCGAGAGTTGAACAAGTACAGAAGGCTATGGAAGCCCCAGAGTACAAGAACAATATCGAATCATCATTCGACTCGACAATGACGAAGTTTGCTGAGAACTACGACTACACGATTCTCAAGACTCAAGAGCAGATCACTAAACTCGAAGCTCGAATGGCCAGAGACGTAGAAGCCTTAAATAACTGGGATCAAGTTGAAACCAACATGGACATCCCAGAGTACAAAAGAAACAATGTTGCAAGGCAGCATATCTCACAACGGGTTGAAGACCAGAAGGTACAACTAGAAAACAGAAAAGCTGAACTGGAGAAATACCAACAACTGAAAGAACGTCAAGGCACACAACCTGCCGAGACTGTTAAGACAATGTTGGTAGAAGACCACGAAGGTAATATCGTTTCTAGACCTGTTCAAGAAGTAATTGACGAAGTAACAACAGAACGAAAGTTCCTATCAGAACTATCAGACTGCATTAAAAGGAATGGCGTATAATGGGAAGTGTTATAGCTTGTCTACTTGCTAAAGCTGAGATCGGGAAGATCGGCATAAAGGATGCCCAGACTATTGAGAAAGAAATCAATAGATTGAAATCCTCCCCTCAGAATAATGACGTGCTGTCAGAACTGGACGCAGCCAAGAAGGCTCACAGTGCCGCAGCATTTCAATTATCTCAGAAGCAACTTAACTTGACTAGATCAGCAGAACTGCAAGCACGTCTTGTCACTTCGATGGAAGCAGGCAAGGCATCAGGAGTATCTACTCCAGATAGCTTTAAAGCACTGTTCTTCGAGACACAGCATACAGCAAACAGCTACAAACCAGAAGTGGCAGACCAGTTGTCAGCACCAATAGAAGCATACGTCAAGAATGCTACTAACAAGTACGAAGCACTGATCTACAATTCCATTAGTCAGCTTCAGAGAGATCCAGTAACTGGGAAGATTAATGCTACGCTATCTAGGGAGATCGGAGAGAGCCTCTTTGCACTAGAGAGGGGTCTACCTACCCCGAAGGTGTCAGAAGAGGCTGTACGAGCTTCTAAAGCACTCCTAGAGGCATCCCAGTTCGGAGCAAAGGAGAGAATTAGACTCGGATCATTAGTTGATCATCCACATGACAATATAATGGGAGTTAGATCATCTCCAACTCTAATGAGATTGTTCGCAGCAAAGATCCCTAACTTCAAGGAGAAGTGGATTGCCCACGTTATGAAACTGGGTGTAGACGTAGATCATCTTAACGCAACTTTCGGAACTTCAATAAGAAACGATAGTGAATTAAAATTACTTTTGGATGGAGCTTATAAAGCATTACTATCAGGCGGACCAATCGACAAGTCAGGAACACTGGTTCCAATGAACTTGCGGAACATCGCTAAGGCTAATAACCTACATCGTGGGTTACGCTTCAAAGATGCCAAAGGCACTATGGAGTTCATCAACACGTACGGCGCAGGTAATATGTACGATCACGTACTGTCTTGGGCTAACACACGTGGAGTAGAAGATGGTGTAGCAGAGATCATGGGAAGCAGTCCTAGATCAACCCAGAGGGCGATATTAGAGCACATTAAATCAACCGATCCCGAGTTCTACCAAGAAGCTGCTGGGCTGTTCGATAGGTACGCAGATCACTTAGGCATCTACCACGCTTCATCAAGTCTAGAAGACGGTAAACTCACTCCAGTAGCAACGAATGCTAAGAACCTGTTCAGGGCATCAGTCTTAGGCAGAGTTGGACTATGGCAGACCACTCTTGATATGTGGGGCTTACCTACGATGGTAAACAGCCTCAAAGGGCTGCCAGTTATCAAGAATATTCAGATGGCTTACTCGGAACTGTTCCGCTCGTCTGCCCACACAGCAGAGACAAGAGCACTGTTAGCAAAGCACGGGTTCGCTCTTTCAGAAATGTTAAAGGAAGGACAGGATATTCTTCTTTCTCTTGCTGATCGAGGGTTAACCAAGAAGTCTGCTGCTTACACTACATCTGGCGCTGATGCAATCGTGCAGAAAGTAACTGGAGGCACTAGAGCAATCAACGCTACACTTCGTGCATCACAACAGTTTATGTTGAATGAACTGAGTGAATTAGTAGAAAAGGGGAATATCTTAGCTCACGGAGAGGCACAAGCCAACTACTTGAAGTCATTCGGATTCGATCAGAAAGTTCTAGACTTCATCAAGTCCAATGCATTTAAACAAGGATACTTCGAAGATCATCCATTCCTTGCCATCGATAAGGCAGTCCTACACAACATCGATAGTGATGAAGCTAGGAATGCTGCGCTGGCTCTGACTAGGATTCTGGAAGACCAGAAGAAAGCAGTTAACCCAGTTATCCCGCAGAAACTAGCTGCGTGGGCACAGAACATTAAGAAGACTGGTACAGCAGGACGCATCGGAGCAGATGCTGTTACTACACTTGCTAGTTATATCTCTGGATATGCTAACAATATGTTAGAGATGTCCAAGACTCTCGGTGGATCACGGAGAATGCATCTACTGGCAACTGGCTTAGTTATGTATCCTATGATAACTGGCTACGCCATGACAGTCATTAGCGATTTGATGTCGGGCAAAGATGCTCCTCCACTTAGTTCCGATATCGCTGGTAAAGTCATCGGCAGGGCATTTGGACCACTCGGAGACGCGATGGTGTCTGGCGGAGAACCTCAGGGCAATGTGTTGGGAAGTCTATTTCCTCTGGCTAACTTCTTTCTTGATGCTGCTGGAAATACAGTTAAGGTCGGAAAGGACGTTGCAACAGGCCAGTTCGATAAGATTCCCGCAGACTCAGTTAAGGTCTTGAGTAGGTTAATGCCAGGTCAGACAGCGCCAGTATTTGGACTTCTATTAAAGAAATACGTTACTGACCAGATTCTATTAGCAACCGACCCGCACGCAACAAGGAAGTTCAGGCAGAACGCTAAATCCAGAGAATCAAAGACTGGAGCTTCGGCGTGGTGGAGAGACGGAGAACTTGCCCCAGAACGTGCACCAGATTTAAGTAAGTTATTAACAATATACGAAAAAAGAGACTAAACAATGACAGTCACAAATA